>Ga0209702_10002418_pt1 | contig 32592 bp, 22 predicted proteins | sample FRY01_FD_187210 | JGI IMG/M metagenome (GOLD analysis project Ga0209702, IMG submission 187210) | Freshwater microbial communities from Lake Fryxell liftoff mats and glacier meltwater in Antarctica - FRY-01 (SPAdes) (version 2) | ecosystem: Environmental > Aquatic > Freshwater > Ice > Glacier...
TTTGTGCAACGTTCGTGGGTATAAATGGCGGTATCCAACAAAAACAGGGTTCCCGAATTTCTCGGAAACCCTGTCTTTTCATTGATGGGCAGAGGGGGAATTGAACCCCCGACACCAGGATTTTCAATCCTGTGCTCTACCAACTGAGCTATCTGCCCGAAAAAATAACTGCCCCTATAAACAGAACAATCACCCTTTCACCGAACACCGATTGATATCAAACCCTGGTTCGGGCTCGGGATGTTAGGGATTCGCTTACGTCTTTACAAGACTTCCGGCATCCGTTGAGCAACTTCGGGACACATGATGTCAAAAACGGGTTCGATCCCTGCACGAATTCTAATTCATCCCTGCTTTTCCGAGAACAACGGTCTGATTCGAGGAAAATGCGGACCACGCGGAATGATGCTGGCCGCTCGAATTCCCGTTCCCGTGGACTCTTTTTGCTTCTTGCCAGGATTGCCTGCGGAATTCCCGCCTTCCCATGCAGCATCTTGATCCGAATCGGATGAACTATTCTTTTCATTGCGGCGTTTTTCCGATGCTTCGATTGCCGCTCCCAGTGGCCCAGCAAGCAACGCTGGCAGAAGCACAACGTCACCCCAGAGTGCTGCAAAAATCATCCCAGCCATGATCCAGCCGAAACGGCTGATCAGCAGCAGTTCGACGGGATACAATGCCAACATTCCAAATCCAATCGCAGCACTGGTTTGCCACAGCGCGGGAGCACAATGTTCCAGGGATTTGGCCACCGCTTCCTGTCGCGACATGCCCTGCCGAAGAAGTTCCCGGAACCAAATGATCAAATGTAATGTTCCATCTACAGCAAGCCCCAACGCAACGGATGCTGTGATCATCGTGCCGATATCGACTCGGATACCCGTCCACCCCAGCAATCCAAAGACGATCGCCACGGGCATCACGTTTGGAATCATCGCGTACAATGAGGCCGGCAGACTTCGCAACATCACGGCCATGACTGCACACACCATCAGAAGTGCCAACCCAAAACTCTCGACCAAGCTTTCTAACAAAGCATTTTGCGTCCTCAAGAAAATTGGCACCAAACCGGTCACTCGGTGAACAGGGCGTCCGGCAGCAAAGTCTGAAAGTTGTTCATCGGCGATACCGCCAAGTTCTTTGGTCAGAATTGCGTAGTCGCAATCAGAGAGAATGCTGGACTGACAGGTAATCCGCCAGACTTCATCACCGGGTTCATTCAGAAGCTCGTCGCCCTTTTTCTTCCAATCGGCGGAATTTTGGGGCAGTGCAATCAATGAACTTAAACCCTCCGCCGCTTCGCCGCCTTTCAGCAGTCGTTCGTGGATTTTCTTCCCGATCAGGTTTTCACGCAGATTTGCGTTACGACGCGAGCGAGTTGGGGTGACTGATTCATCGTGCTCCTGCAAATCGATGAAGGACGCCAATGACAGAGTTCCACTGACTTCTGGGTGCTTCTTCAGAGCATCCTGAATTGACAGGATCTTCCGAGCACGATCAAGGAACGGAACCTTGCGCTGCATTTCGCTGTCGAATCGCACAATCGTATCGACAGAGACAATGCCGGAAAGATTCTCTTCAAGAAACTTGTAGTCCTGCATGACCTGAGATTCGTCGGGAAAGTAGCGAATCACTTTCGTTTCAGTGCGAAAGTAGAACATTCCCCAAAGGCACAATCCTGTCACCGCGAGATTTACAAAACACGTTCTGCCCCAGTTGCGACAAAGGAACTGCCCCAAACGATACCACTTGTGATTGTCGATGTGTTCTGGACGCGGTGGGGCTTGGGGCCAATACAGCATTAACGAGGGTAGAACGTAGAGAACGCACAGGAAAGAAATGATACAACCGATGGAAGCGTAGATTCCAAAATCTCGCACGGGGATTAAAGAACTCACCATCAACGAAGCAAGGCCAATTGCCGTTGTGCCACTCGCCAACAGGCAAGGCCACCATGCCATTCTTGCGGCGTGAATCACCGATTTTTTTGCATCAGCGATATTTGAAGTTTTCCAATAGTTACAGATATGAATTGCGCCGGAAGTGGTGATCACCATCAATAGCGTTGGCATCACCACCAGCACCATATTCAACGTACCACCGGTTGCTGGTATCAGCGAGACTGCGGCAAATGAACATAGCACTGAAACCGACTGCACAAGAATCGCCAGTCGCAGACTCTTCAGCATGAAGTATGTCAGAAACAGGCTGATCGCAAACGAAAGCAACAGCGGCGAACGATGGTAAAGATCCCACGCCGGGGCTGCCTTATTCCAGCCAGCTTGTTTGATCGCACGATTCAGTGATGTCGCAGCGACCGGCCGACCCCCCATGTGCAGTTGTTCGCTGGAAATCCCCTCTGCCAACGCCGCAACACGAATGGCTTCAATGGCAGATTTTTGATCGACTTCGCCCAGTTCGGCCAGACTGACGGTCATCGCCGCCATAGACCCACGCACGAACCATGTCTCTTCGATACATTTGTCATCAGGATTGTCGGGAACTTTCATCGCCAACAATGCCGCAACAAACTTGTTCGTCGCGTCATGATCAATATGCATTCGCGGCCAATATAACTGCACATCGGTTGGTGGCTGATTTTTTACATAATCACGCGAAGCTTCGTAAACCAACCATGCTGGTTCGTCTTCCAGTTCAAGGTGCTTGTCCGATGGTTCAGGAAGCGTTCGTTCAACAAACTGAACATCAATGCCAAACTTCGATTTGGCAAGGTCACTGATTTGGCGACCTATTCGCACAGTGTTCGTCCGTTCCCTGGCAGCATCCGTCAGTTTCAGGCACAGCGGCCCATTGCCAACAAGCAATCCCTGGATGCGTTCGAGGGCAACATCGAAAGCAATGCCTTCGCTCATCATTCGTTTCAGAACGTCTTCTGGAATTGAGACGTTGTGGATGAGCGGTGAACCGCCCTCACGGACACCATTCCTCTCAATGCCATGCAGACGCTGGGCGACTTTCTGCAGCCGTGAATCGGTAACGGAACAGTCGTCCCATGAAACCAGAATTCGGTCCTGGCTCGGAAACAGATCCTGGCACCAATGGAGGATTTTTGCCTGCGGATCATCACTTGGAAGCCAACCGGTGACGTCGTTGTCCATCCGGATATATTTCAACGACCATCCCATCACTGGAATCAAAAAAGTGATTCCCGTGATCAGCCAAAGAGACAACCCGTGTCCCCATCGGTCTCGGTATTCAAAAAACGACTTCATGTCGTTTGCCCGATCTTTCTGAATTGACTGAAAAAATTGCAAGACCGATCGACGCACGCAGAGCCTGGCGAGTGACGCAGTCTGCATGTTTCATCGACCAACAACCGCGTAAGGTACATTGACGAATATCTTTTCTACAACCTTCAGTGAATCCCTACCCCTGTAATGGCCAGCGAAAATGGTTTGATTCCATTGAACAGTTGCGGCAAACGCGGCAGCCTGCGTTGACTTTTGCGGAATTGCCACCCTCATTTGCAAAAAAAAGCTCAAAATATCTTTCCACAGTGGGTGGTTTCGAGGGTGGTGGTGATCTGGCGAAGTGGCCAGGAATCCCTCACTTACGTTTCGGGTTGTGATAAATTGAAATTCTGTCAGATTCCCCTTGTGATGCAGCCCGATGCCATCAGTTTTCGGGGTGTTGGGTGTTGTTCTGAACATTAAAACTTTCTGCTCGGAAAATCTTATGCGTAAACAACTTGTTGGATTTGTATTTGGGCTCTACTTGTGCCTGATCCAAATTCCAAACTTCCGTTTACTGCAACGCTGATTTCAGGTGAGGGTAGCGGAGAAATCATCTTTGACAATAATCTTGGCCGCATGATTCGCAGTAACATCACGACGAAAATGAAAATGGAGCTCACCGTCAATAATCAGGTAATTATGCAGGATATCGATGGCGAGGTTACCGTACAGGACTCGACTGGGAACTAACTGCAGCAAATTAGCGGTCTGCCTTGGTTGAATTTACGCGTAGCGAAAGTCGTCAAGACTTTCGGATACGCCTTGAATTGCCGAAAGTCCTGACGACTTTCGCTACCAGTTCAAAACAGAGCAGTTCAATTGCCTGTTCCTTTCGGCAGATACCGCTCCAGAAACTTTGCCGACCAGGCCGCATACCGGTTTTCTTCGATCGCATTGCGAATCCCGCGCATCAGATCCTGATAAAAATGCAGGTTATGGATCGTGGCCAGCGTGCCGTAAAGCGGTTCATCCGCAAACAGCAGATGACGCAGGTACGCTCGACTGAATCCACCTGCGCAACTGACGCATTCACAAGACGTGTCGATCGGATATCGGTCCTTGCGAAACTTCTTGTCCTGAAGTCGCATCTTGCCGTCCCACGTGAAGACGGTGCCTTCGCGTGCGTAGCGAGTCGGTATAATGCAGTCGAAGATATCCATGCCGCATTCCACGGCAGCGACGATGTCTTCCGGCAAACCAACTCCCATCAGATAGCGAACCTGATCCGATGGCATCAAAGGCGCCGTGTGTCGCACAATGCGAACCATCGCGTCGTGACCTTCACCCACAGACACGCCGCCAATCGCATAACCGGGCAGGTTCAGTGATGTCACTTGTTTTACTGCTTTGGATCGCAGCTCCAGTTCCATTCCTCCCTGAATAATCCCGAACAGGTGCTGATGTTCCTGAATCGGCGCGGCCGCACAGCGTTTGAGCCAGCGGTACGTACGATCCAGAGATTCCGACATATACTTCGGCGCGGCGCGATGATCGACGCATTCGTCGAACGCCATGACGATGTCAGCTCCCAGTCGGCGCTGAATATCCATCGCGCTTTCGGGCGACAGAGTCATCGGTGTCGTATCGCCGTCTTTCTTTCCGGATCGGAATTGAAAGCTGACGCCAGCTTCCGTGATTTCGCGATCGGGCAGACTGAAGACCTGGAATCCTCCGGAATCTGTGAGGATCGTTTGATTCCATCGCATCATGGAATGCAGACCGCCGAGTCGTTCGACAACCTGTGTGCGGTCCAGAATTCCCAGATGATACGTGTTCGCGAGGACGACCTGAGCGCCAGTTGCTGCGACCTGGTCCGGCAGCACACATTTGACTGTCGCCTGAGTTCCCACGGGCATAAACGACGGCGTTTCAACAACACCATGCGCGGTTACAAAACGACCTCGCCTTGCGCGAGCACTTTGAGCGAGGAGTTGATAATGAAGGCCATTGCCTGGTGTCCAGGTTGGCGTGGAGTTTGTCATTGAGAGTTCAGTTCAGCCGATCGCTATGATCACAACAATCGTCGTTGAATAATAAAAATAAGCAGGACGGGTCTCCAGACCCGTCCAGAAATGCCTCCGGATTTTTAATTGTCTCGCCATCTTTCCCCACCGACTTTACGTCGGTGGTTAAACGGCTTTTGCACTACGTTTAAGTCTTCTTCTCTTCGGCATTTTCTTCTTCAGCCTTCTTCTCTTCATTCACTTCAGGCTTCACTTCTTCCGTCTTTTTCTTTGCCTCGATATTGAACGGAGGACCAGTGCGGCGTCCCACAGGAGCTTTGAATTCTCGCACCCAGATGTTGCGGAACTTGACCGCGTCGCCGTGGAACTGCAATGAGATCGGACCTGTTTCCGCATGCGGAACATGTTTCGGAGCTGACACGTAACCGGTCGGCCCCATCAATTCAAAATGGTTCAACATCAAGACGCCGTTTTGCATCAGTGTCACATGACCCGGCTTGTCGATCTCGCCGTTACCTTTGAACTTCGGCACGTTGAAAATAATGTCGTAGTAATTCCATTCATCCGGTTTTCGCATCGCGTTGGCGAGTGGTGGAGTTTGTTTGTAAATCGAACCCGCCTGGCCATCGAAGTACGTTGCGTTCTCAAAGGAATCCAGAACCTGCACTTCATACAGCCCCATCAGAAAGATGCCACTGTTTCCGCGTCCCTGGCCTTCGCCGCGAATTTCTGTTGGAGCCGACCATTCCACATGCAACTGCATGTCGCCGAAATGCTGCTTCGACACGATCTGCGACTTCTGCGGAATCGCAACACCTTCTTCAACTTTCCAGTTTTCGCCGTCGATCCATTGATCAAGATTTGTGCCGTCGAAAAGCACAACTGCGTCCGATGGCGGCGCGTCGTTGGTCGCTCCTGGAGTCACAAGTGGCGGCTCCTGCCATTCAACGCCGCTTTTCCATTCCTGGGCAGAAATTGCTTGTGTTGCGGCTGAAAAAGCAGCCACACTCAAAATAGTCAGAGCGGATTTTCGAATGAACATCGTCAAAGGACTCCCGAAAAAAACTGTCAGGTACGGAAATAAGCGTAGTCGCACTGGCGCGGAACTTCCTATCATACCGCCTCATTCGGGACGGAAAAACCAATCAAGCCTCAAAAACAACAACGATGATACATCCTTCGAAATGGGCGGCGTTTGCCGCAATACTCTGCTGTTGCTTCAGTTCTGTAATGAACAGCGTTACGTTTCCGGAACCTGCCGTACAATTGACGTTTAGTCGCCTCTATAATGCAAACCTGCCGCAATTGGCCGATCAATTGAAGGTGACGTTGCCGGATGGCGTTGATAATTCCAGACAGCGACGAGCGGAATTTGGTTAAAACTGATCTGTTTCCAGGAGGGCGAAGCTCCTGCTGAGCCGCTGTTTCCGGGAGCTGAGTCGCGAGAAACATTGGACATAGAATGGCGAAGCGGCTCGGCAGCAGCGTCGCCCTCCCGAAATCGAGCAAAGCGGCTCGGCAGCAGCCTCGCCCTCCCGAAATCGAGTGCCCTTTAGCGATCACGGTTCTAAATCATCTCAACGGAGTTCGTTCCCTTGTACGAAGTGTTTGGTGTTGGCGTAATCTTTTTAGGCGCGATTCTGCTACTGATTGGAATTCTGTGGCTGATTCGCAATGCGTGGCGCACCCGAAAGTGGCTCGGCGTTTTGACGTTTTTGACAGCACCAATTGGTCCCTTGATATTTGGACTGGCCTGCTTCACTCAGAACAAAAAAGCTCTGATTCTGGTGCTGATTGGATTGGTCGTCGTAGCCGTTCCGTTTGCGGCTGATCGAGGCTATGAATTCGTCTTTGGTCTCGGCGAACGCGCACGTGTGATCAACGGGGAACGATATCTGACGCATACTGGCTGGGACCGAAATGATTATGGATCTGTGCTTTCGCGGTACAACGATGTCGCCGTGCTGGAAATGGGCAATCCAGATGTGACCGATGAAACTTTGAAGCTGCTGGTTGATCTACCGCAGCTTAAAGAGCTGACATTAACCGACACGCCGATTGCGGATGCGGGGCTGGCGACACTTGCGAAACTGCCTGCATTGGAATCACTTCGCCTGCAAAGAACAAAAATCACCAAAGAGGGTGTCACGACGCTTCTTACGGACCCGCCGCCAAAACTTATTGAAATCGATGTCTCCGGGAATTCAATTCCAGCATCGGCTCTGCGAAAATGGAAGAACGTAGATTCCGAACATCGTAAATATGTGAACTGATCGTCGTTCGAACCATGCGTCGCCGTTAATGGTTCGGATGCACATGCAGGTCAAGCTTAACAAAGGAACAATCAATGTCGACTGCTCTCAAAAGAATATCTGCATCTGATTATCTGGCTCTGGAACGCAATTCGGAGTTCAAGAGCGAGTTCTTCGATGGTGAAATCTTCGCCATGGGAGGCGGCTCGCCGAATCATAGTCTGATCGCCGCCAACTTCGTCGGCGAAGCTCGACAAGCACTCAAAGGCAAACCGTGTGTTGTCTATACCAGTGACCTGCGAGTCAAAGTTTCATCGACAGGATTATACACATATCCCGATTCAACAATTGTCTGCGGCGAATTGCAGTTTGACGACGAACGAGGCGACACGGTGACGAATCCGACCGTGATTGTTGAAGTACTTTCAGAGTCCACTGAGAAATATGATCGCGGCCGGAAGTCCAGCCACTACCGACAGATACCTTCCGTGTGCGAAATCATTTTGATCGCCCAGGATGAGGCACACGTCGAGCGGTTCGTTCGGCAGCCGGAAGGAGGATGGCTACTCCAGGAAGAGCTGGATATTAACGGATCGTTCAATCTTCTGTCTCTGAACGTCACGATCGCCATGTCGGAGCTTTATCGCCATGTGAAGTTTGCGGCACCAGCGTCAGATCCATTGATGGCGGATGGAAGCGAAAAACGCCAATGTTGAAATATGATTCGGCAAGTTCAAACACATTCCACTATATTTGACATCAACTCACAGCACTTACCTCAGAACCTATGTTCATGCAACTCATCGAAGACGCCGCTGGTGATCCGCGTAACGCTCAGTTTCTTTGCCGAGCCTGTCAGCTGGCATACCTTCCCGAAGCAGATGGTGCCAAAGGCTTTCGCGACGAGCTTGGCTTGTCGGCCAAGTTCATCAGCATCGACAACACGCAGGTCTACATCGCTGAAAGTCCTGATCATATTGTTGTCGCATTTCGCGGTACAGAAGATCCCACAAGCATCGACGGACTCAAAGACTGGTTGCTCACAGACGCCATGAATCTGCTCGTCGTCCCCGAAGGTCGTCTCGGCCACGACCTATCAGCGGCCGGTGTGGGAGCCAAGTTCCACAAAGGATTCGTCGATGCGATTGCAGAAATCTGGGAACCTTTGCGCGACGATGTTGAAGCTCGTATGAAAAAGTCGGATCGCCCGCTGTGGATCACGGGTCACAGTCTGGGCGGAGCTCTGGCGTTGCTCGCCGCCTGGTTACTCAAGCGATGCTTCATCGCCGTCCATCAGATCTACACATATGGCGCGCCGATGATTGGTAATCAGAAAGCCAGCGACGCCTTCAATAAAGAATTCAAAGGGCAGATCTTCCGCTATGTCAGTGGCCGCGATCCAATCCCAAAGTTACCAGGCCTGAGTCTCGTGGCCAATGAGTTTACCCATGTCGAATCAGCAACCGTCCTTGGCACCGATCCGATGACGGACTTGCCACAGTTTCCAGGAGCGATCGGATCACAAGCAGTCAAAGGTATTTTGGCTGGAAGTTTGATTGATGAAACCTGGAAATACGTCAACGAACAGGTCTCAGCCCACTTTCTGGATTCGTACGACGGATTGTTGAAGAAGTAGAGCCTCATCAAACAATGTAATTGGATCATAGTCCAACGAACCACAACTGCGGCTTACAGATGGCTCAACGGATTATCCGTGCAATCCAGAGGCATCGCAACGGGGGCGTTCAACCGATGCGATTCAAACGCGGCCAATACCATTTCTATGGCACCGCGAGCTTCATACATAGAACATTTCGGTCGGCGATCGTTTTCAATCGCGTCAATCAGGTCGCGTGCCGCTGCCGGATTTCCACCAATGTAGCCGGTGGCTGTGATCGGTTCCGGCTGATCGACGCCACCGGAAGTGATGGGCTTCCATGCTCCCGCATTGCGCGACAATCCCCATTGAGCGTCTTTCATGAGGAACGCGGGGTTCGCGTATCCCGATGTGTGATCGATCATGCCTTTACTGCCATAGATTCGCAGTCCGAAGCGATTGGGATTTCCACCCGCGCCCTTCTGCGATGAAAAATACCCAGTAATACCGGACTGAAAGTGATACTGCGCATCAACGCGATCACCAGCCAGCGGGCCCAGGCCTTCGTTTCCCGGTTGAATATGTTCGCGCGCCACACGTTGGCCTTTTTGATACAACGATGCAAAGCAAGACTGCGGTTCTCCGCCGAAGGCCCGCATCAGATCCAGCACATGTGTTCCCAGCACCCACAGATCTTCCGCACCACCTCGCGCGTCTTCTTTGCCTCTTGCACGAATTTCCAAAACCTCGCCGATTTCACCCGCCTGAATCAACTTGCGAATGACTTCCAGTTGAGGCGAATAGCGACTGATATGAGCCACTGCCAATTTCAAATGTCGCATCTCACACGCTTGAATGATTTCATCCGCCTCGCCCAACGTGCGACAGAATGGTTTTTCCATATACATGTGACAGCCAGCCTCGGCACATGCTAAGGCCATGTCAAGATGCTGATCCGTCCATCGCGGGCAGACCGCGACGATTTGCGGACTTTCCTTTTCGAGCATTTCGCGATAGTCGCGATATGATTTGGATGCGCCCGTTCGAACGACCGCTTTTTGCAGACCAGCTTCATCCTGATCTGCAACGGCAACGACATCGCAGTCGTCGAAATTCTGCCAGACAGCGTCTAGCCCATGTCCGTAATCCCCACGGCCAGTGCTGCCAATGATTGCAACTTTGTATTTGGGCATGCTGTTGAAGTTCCTTTAGTGTCTTCGTAGGACGGGACTCCAGTCCCGTCCTGATATTGTCTTGTCAGGACGGGTCTGGAGACCGGTCCTACGTCCAAACCTAAACTTTAGATCAAACACCCTGCGGAACCGCCCAGTGTCCGTCACGGTACTTTCGACGCACCATCTCATTCGCCGATTCTCCATTCGTGATCGTTTCCGTCGTCGGATCGAACTCCAGCACCTGTCCGGTGCGTGCTGCAATGTTGGCAAGGTGTACGATGGTCGCGGATAATCGTCCGGCGTCAACCGATGCATTCATCGGTACAGCTGGATCACGAATGGCATCAAAGAAGTTTTGATGATGCGCGGGAAGATCGGCCTGTCCTGTTTGTTCCGCGAGCAACTTATTTTTGGGACCGTATAATTTCCAGCCGATGGTATGCCCCATCATCAATACGCCTTCTGTGCCGTAAAACGCCGCTCCATTTTCATAACCCTCCTGCACATAAGGGGACCAGATACGCTGTTCGAAAATCAACTGCTGGCCCTTGCCCGATTTGCCTGTCGGTGAGTATTCACAAACCGCGTACTGAGTGTCCGGGAATTGCTGATCGTCGTCGAAGAAATTCTTCTGACCGAAACACGTGACACGGTTTGGATGAGTCTCAACACCCAGTCCCCAAACCGCCACGTCGATATCGTGGACTCCATCATTGCCGATGTCGCCGCAGCCGAAGTCGTACCACCATCGCCAGACACCATGCAGCAGATTGGAACGCCACGGCACTGTCGGCGCGGGGCCAAGCCAGGTATCAAAATCCAGTTGAGGTGGAGCTGAGCCGGGCTGCGTCTTGCCGATGGTGCCTCGCCGCTGACTGTTCCAGGCCTTTGCAACAAGGATCTCGCCAATGTCACCGTTGCGAATGTGATCGAGACCTTCTTTGACGCAGCGAGTGCTGCGGCTTTGAGTTCCCACTTGCAGCCTTTTGCCACTTCGCTTCACGGCCTCAGTCAGCAATCGTCCTTCGCGGATATTGTGGCAACATGGTTTTTCCACATAAACATGCTTGCCCGCATCCAATGCCAGGATCGCGGCCGGCGTGTGCCAGTGATCGGGAGTGGCAATGAATACCGCATCGACCGTTTTGTCCTGCAGAACCTGTCTTAAATCGCCCGTAGTTTGCGGCGATTTTCCACTGCCGCCGATCACGATTTTCTCAGCGGCAGCCAGACGATTTGCATCAACATCACAGACCCACGTGAGCTGCACATCTTTACGCTTCGAAAGCAGGTTCAGATGATTTGATCCCATCCCACCGCAACCCATCAGACCGATACGCAAAATGGCATTCTCTGCGTCATCAGCCTGCACGCTGGAAATGGATGTCAACGCTGCGGCCGTAACGGCAGCGGACGATTTTAGAAACTCACGACGGGGCGAGGTCATGCGGCAGCTCCATATTGAATGTCAAAATTGCGGACTGCAAGAGTAGCTACAACATGTATCACTGGTCAACCGACTGGGCATTTTCGTGTTAAAACATGTTTTTTGCATTGCTAACTTCTGCCTTCAAAAACAGGTGTTACCATTGACGTCAACGAACCCGGCTTGTCCAGAGCAATTGATTCCCCTGAACTAAGGAATATCGACACGAGATGACTTCAATAGCAATCGTCAACGGCACTGTCGTATTGCCGGATCGCCTGATCGAAGATGGAATCGTCTGCTGCGACGGATCTGTCATCACCTACGTCGGAGATCGAAAAACGATTCCCGATGATGTACGGATCGTTGACGCGAACGGTGGAGTAATTTCGCCAGGCTTTATCGATTTGCACGTCCATGGGGGCGCTGGTGCGGATTTCATGGATGGTACTCCGGAAGCCATCATCACCGCCTGCGCGGCGCATTTGCGTCATGGGACGACGACGATCTTTCCGACGACAACAACCGGCAGCGAACAACTGATCCTGAACATGATCGAAGCATGCGCTGCTGCGAAACAAACAACGTCGCAGAATCCGGGGCAGGCTCCGAACATCGCTGGCATCCACTTGTATGGACCGTATTTTGCGGAAGACAAAGTCGGTTGCCATTCCGCCGAAGGTCGCCGAAGTCCGATTGCGGCGGAGTTTCAACAGTACTTCGAGACAGGCATGATTCGCATCGCCACGTGCGCGGCGGAACTTCCTGGCGCGGAGGATTTTTACCATATCGCTCAGCGACACAATTGCCTTATCACTTGCGGGCATTCAAATTCGACGTGGACGGAAATGCAACAGGCTTTCGATGCCGGGATGCGGCACGTCGATCATTTCTGGTGTGCCATGAGTTCCGTACCGTCGATTCGACTACGCTGCAACGTACCGATGCAGGGCAGCATGGCGGAGTTCGTGTTGATGAATGGCGAAATGAGCACGGAAGTGATCGCCGACGGCTGGCATCTGGCTCCGGAACTGCTCGAGTTCGCTTTCCGCATGAAGGGTGCCGAACGCTTGTGTCTCGTCACCGACTGCAACCGTGCGCTGGATATGCCGATCGGTGATTATATTTTCGGCAACGGGGATGATGGCACAATTTTTCGCAGTGACGGCAAAGTCGGCTGGGCTCCGAGCGGTAGTTTGGCGAGTTCCATCATGGGTATGGACCACATGGTGCGTCATATGAAGAGCAATACATCTGCGACTTTGCCGCAGGTCATTCGCATGGCCAGCCTGACTCCGGCGGAGAGAACGGGCATTGCTCACGAAGTCGGCAGCTTGGAAGTCGGCAAGCAAGCGGATATTGTAGTGATGGATAAAGAGTTGAAGGTTGTGAGTGTGTTCGTCGGAGGAGTGCAAGCGTGAGCGGAATTAAACTCGCTGGCGGTAACAGTCTGACTCGGCCAAACTCGCTTTCGTTTAACCCGACTCGAAGAGGAGGCGGGACACTCAGCACCTCCGCTTCGAGTCGGGTTAAACATCTAAATCAACACCCGCTTAGCCGTTCCGCTCAAAAACGATCACAATGCCTTCACAAACTGCAACATCATCCGACACCATCCTCTTCGTCACCGGGCGTCTCGCGGAACACGGGCTGCGTGAAGTTGTCACCGGCATCGCGGACAAACTGGGGTTTCGCTTTGAAATCGCTGTCCCCGGAATCCAGGTCGCTGCGTTGCTGCACACCAGTCTGCTGATAAAACGTTTGACGATTCCGGATCATGTCACGAAAGTGATCCTGCCCGGCTGGTGCCAGGGCAACCTTGCGGAACTTCAGCAGCACTTCGGCAAACCCTTCGAACTCGGTCCGCGCGACCTGTACGATCTGCCTGAATATTTTGGACTCAGCAAACGCCGCGCAGCGGATTTGAGTCGCTACTCCGTTGAGATTCTGGCGGAGATAAATCACGCGACTCGCATGCCACTGGCGGATATTGTCCGCGAAGCCCGCGCCATGGCCGAAGCCGGCGCGAATTTGATTGACGTCGGCGGTGTCCCCGGCGAGACGAGTCCGCGCATTGCAGAAATTGTGACGGCTCTTCGCACCGAAGGCTTCCGAGTCTCCATCGACAGTTTCGATCGCGTGGAGGTTGAACAGGCAGTGAATGCCGGCGTGGAACTTATCCTGAGCTGCAATCATTCCAACATCGATTGGGTTACGACGCTTGGCGTTGAGGTGGTCGCGATTCCAGATGAACCGCATGATCTGAATTCGCTTGAGCGATTGATACAACAACTGCGAGACACCGGGACAAAGTTTCGAGTTGATCCGATTATTGAACCGATCGGCATGGGCTTCACCGCTTCGTTGCAGCGTTATATGCTGGTTCGCGAGAAGTATCCTGACGTGCCGATGATGATGGGCATCGGCAACATCACCGAACTGACGGAAGTCGATTCGGCTGGCGTCAATATGATTCTGGCAGCGGTCTGTGAGGAGCTGGGGATTCAAAGTGTGCTGACGACGCAGGTGATCAACTGGTGTCGTTCATCGGTGGCAGAATTCGATGCCGCACGCCGCCTGATGCACTATGCGGTCACGGCGAGAACGATTCCCAAACATCTCAGTTCCGCGCTCGTCATGCTGCGAGACTCGCGACTGAAACCGAAGTCCATGGAATCACTGACGCAATTCGCGCGGGCTCTCACCGACCCGAATTTTCGCATCTTTGCCGACGCGGGTGAGCTGCATCTGATGAATCGCCACGGTCACTGGCACGGTCACGATGTGTTTAGACTGTTTGAGCAATCCGCCGCGAGTTCTGCCGCAGCCACGCCAGCGCCGATTGATGCCAGCCACGCATTTTATCTGGGCTACGAACTGGCCCGCGCTGAGATCGCATTGCATCTTGGCAAACAGTACACTCAGGACGAAGCCATGCAATGGGGCCTGCTGGGACCAACGCAAGCGTCATCGACTGCGGCAGTGCACGGTGAAGCCAAGTAGATCCTCCTTGCCGATGAGGATTTTTCAAATTGCCGCAAGGCGAACCCAGGAGCGGACATCCGCGCACGGCCGTCGCGCCGCCTTGTGATCAACGTGAGTATCGATTCCCAGCAGTTACTTGCACGAATTGGCGTGATCCGTTTAAAACTCGTGAAACCACAATACGACTTTTCCCCATTGGAGACAATGTTATGCGTTCCTCGTTTCAAATCTGCTGTGCAATTCTTTGTGCTTTTGTATTCACGGGAGTTGCGATCGCCGACGAACCCGCAAAGCCGATGCGGATTGGTATGATCGGTCTTGATACCTCGCACTGTCTTGCGTTCGCAGAGATGCTGAATAAGCAGACTCCCGCACCTGAGTTTGCTGGCTTCCGGCTGGTGCTTGTGTATCCCAAAGGCAGCCCGGATATCGAAAGCAGTGTTTCACGCGTGCCCGAATACACAACGAAGATCAAAGCACTGGGCGTTGAGATCTGTGAGGATCTCGACACCATGATTTCGCAGGTTGATGCCGTGTTACTGGAAACCAACGACGGGCGTCCGCATCTGGAACAGGTGCTTCCAGTGTTAAAGGCGAATAAGCCAGTCTTTATCGACAAACCAATTGCAGGATCGCTTACGGATACGATCGCAATTTTCGAACTGGCAAAACAGTATAAGACGCCTGTCTTCAGTTCGTCGTCGCTGCGATTCTCCAAAGCTGTGCAGGAAATTCGAAACGGCTCGATTGGAAAAATCACTGGTTGCGATACTTATTCCCCGTGTTCGCTTGAGGCAACTCATCCGGATCTCTTCTGGTACGGCATTCACGGCTGCGAGACGCTGTTCACCGTCATGGGAGCTGGTTGCGAATCCGTCGTGCGAACGTCTACGAAAGACTTTGATCAGGTGACTGGTGTCTGGACTGATGGACGCATCGGCACATTTCGCGGCATCCGTGCCGGTGGGTCAGGTTACGGCGGCACTGCGTTTGGTGAAAAAAGTGTTGCCTCGCTTGGCAAGTTTGACGGCTACGGTCCGTTGCTGGTGGAGATCTGTAAATTCTTCCGCACCGGTGAAGCACCTGTGTCGGCGGAAGAAACAATCGATCTTTATGCTTTCATGGAAGCCGCGGACGAAAGTAAACGTCAGGGTTTTGTGCCTGTCAAGACTGCTGATGTGAAAGCAAAGGCCGCTGAAGCTGCCGCAAAAAAACTGGCTGAGCTGAAGTAGTTTTCAAATCCCGCTAACCCAGAAGTAAATCCCGGAGCATACAGATATGACACGCGCATTATTGGTGATTGACGTCCAGCAGGAATACTTCAACGGAGCTTTGCCGATTTCGTACCCCGTCGGACACCTCGACGCAATTCTACAGGTCATGGACAATGCTGCAAAAGCCGGCGTGCCGACCGCTGTGATTCGACATCATCAGGCGGATCCGGAGTCGCCGATTTTTCGACTCAACTCCGAAATGTGGCAGCTTCACCCTGAAGTGGCAGAACGTCCGCGAAGTATCCTGATCGACAAACAATTGCCCGGATCATTCACAGGTACTGGTCTGGAGGCATGGTTAAAACAAGTTGGTGCGGATACGGTGTCGATTGCGGGATACATGACTCACATGTGCTGCGACACAACCGCGCGGCAGGCATTTCACCTTGGCTACAAAGTCGAATTCCTTAGTGATGCGACGGGGACGCTGACGATTGAAAACTCTGCCGGCGTCGCAACGGCCGAACAAATGCAGCAGTCGATCCTGGTGGCTCAACAGATGTTTATCAGCGAAGTCATCAGTTCGGCCGCGTGGCAGAATCGCATCGTGGGCGCTTGATTTCTCAAATTAGGCCGGCTACCAACTGCTTTGACTTGTCTCGCTGGACCATGAACTGAATGACGTAGAAGAATCCGTGCTGGGAGATGATGTGTCGGGCATCGAAAATGTGGATGAGTTGCCGAAATTGTGATGCGCGGCAGATGAGTCTGATAAACCTGTCGCCATCATTCCCAGCCCGGCACCCAATGATCGTTCGCGATCACGGCGTTCGCGCTCGCGTCTGCGTTCTCGCTCATTAGCAGCGTATTCTGCATCGCGGATTTCCTGCCGGGAACCCGCGACAACGGCACCCGCGATTTCAATTGCCTGTTCGTAATTTTGATTGTCCAGAGCCTGCTGAGCCGTCTGGAGCTGAGGCTTAACAGCCGAAACGTCTGCTCGAAAACCGGATCGATAAAAACTCTCCGCCTGACGCAGTTCGCGTTGAGCCTGCATAATTTCCTCAGCCGCTTTCGCTGCCAGTCGGATATCTTCTTTCGCCATTTGTTCGGATATCGAAATGTCGTCCCGAACGCCGCGCAGTACTTCGGCGATCTGAAGCCAATCGGCTCGACTTAGCGCGGTGGACTGGACGAGCTGCTGCAGCGACGTCTCTGCATCGCGGAACCGACGATTCGCAGTGGCACGGTCTGCGGTCGATGACTGCAGCAATGATGCGACTCGCGCACGATACTGTTGAAGCTGGTTCAGCTCAGCCGTGGCATCGGAACGAATCTTTCGCAACTGCTGAAGTCGCTGATCGCCCGAGGCAATTCGGATTGAAGTGTCACTTTGCAATTGTTTCAGTTGGCGCAAGGCTGCGGCCGCTCTTTGATAGAACTGTACCTCGTCCGAACCTGCAAGCGTAGCGTCGGATAGAATTGTGTTGGCGTGCGAAACTGTGTCAGATGATGTGGATTGCAGATTTGCCACAGCCATCCAAGATGCCGGCGCAAATTCAGATTCAAGGGCAGTAAAGACTGAATTCAGTGTCTTAAGTTGTGACTCCAGTTGGTGTTGTTCGTTTGTGCGAATGGGGAATTCGCGCCGACAGAATGCCTGTGAATCCACCTGTAACTGAATCGCCGACTGCGACTGAGCGGCAAGTTCGAATCCCTGTTTCAGATGTTCGGCGGCGGTGTTGGCATCGGCAAGATCCAGCAGTTTCAGACATTCTTCGCAGTGGTGCTGAATCGTCGGGAACAAGGGCGAAGGATCGGAACCTTCTTCACGAAATTTCATACCGGCACTGCGGAGTGACGCGAGTCGCACGGTGACCGTGTTCAGCTTTCCATGCAGTTCATCGATTCCTCGCCGATGTTGCAGAATGCGTTCGGTCAGACTGCCGACGGAGCGGAGAACTTCCTGAGCGTTGGTCTGAATTGTCAGGCAGCCAATGGGATCCGGCACGGTGATCTTTGCCGCAAGCGTTCGCATCTGGGCGACTTTTTCGAGTGCTGGCTGATAGGGCTCTGTGGCAAGCTGCACATTCTGCAGCTCGCTAAGCTGCTTATGGATGCGGACAAGATCTTCGTCAAGCGACTTAGCCAGGCGCTGGACTTGTGCATGGGCGTCTTCGAGGCGATCGAGTGTCTTGACACATTGCTCGTTGAGCGAATTTTCGACGTCACTGACGGGAACGGTCTCAAGCAGCTTTGATGCTTCCAGCAGCGCGCTGCGTCCAAAGAAGTGTTCCTTTTTTTTCAGTGCATCAACTTTGTCCCAGACGTCCATCAGTTCCAGCCATCGTTGGCGGAGTGTTTCCAGTGATGTCTGAATGCCGTCGTACATCGTCAGCGTCTCGCCGATCATGGGCTCAATGTAATCTTTGTCAGTGAATGGCAACTTGCGATGCCGTTCGCGGAGCAAATCAATGTCGTCGCTCAACTCCACAACATGTTGGCGAAAGCTGGCTCTCTTGACATCGAACGGTTTTCGGACACGGAGGTGCATGATTCGCAGTATCAACAGCGTTAACAGACCGATTGCTATTCCAGTTCCAGCGATATAGGTTGGCGATGTTGCGACGTGACGCAGAAATGATGGCGACGATTCCTGGATCGTTTGCGGCACTTCTGTGGACGCAATCACAGACGGCGCAGCAAGTGGTGTCGCAGTCGCGGGCGGCGTGATTGTCATCTGCGGTGGTTGGGAGCTCGCGACTGGCAATGATTGGGAGATCACTTTCGGCGGAGCTTGCATTTGATCAACCGCGATGATTTGCGTGTTGATCTGTTTGAGCAATGCCTGGACGGCTTCCGGATAGTTTCCGGCTTTGGCCAGCGGTATAAAATATGGCTGGACCAGTTGTTGATCGATGGCCACTCCATTCAATCCATAATCCTGCAACAGTGTCTGTCCGGCCTTGACTGAGATTTGTCGATTTTGGATTGCGAGGACGACAAGCACAGAGCGTTGAGTATCAAAGGCAATGCCGTTTCTGGCCGCCAATTGAAGCCAGTGTTCATGCAGCCGATCGGTATAGTCTTTGGTGGCCGTGGGGCTGCTGCCGCTGGATTCAACAACGACTACGTAATACGTTTCGCGGCCAGATTGCTCAAGTTCTGCAATTATCGAAGGCAATGACTGCCATGCCGCTGAATCCACACCAGAAAACGTAAGTCGTTCGCCAGTGAACTCCGGCATTTCAGACTGACCATCGCAGATCCGTGCATCGACTGTGAGCGCGAAGAAAATCAGTAACAGAAGCCTGATGAAATACGAATTGCCGAATCGATGCAAGCGACGAATCGATCGAGACGCCATGATGAATTCCATGACTATGATTGTTTTCTGCGAATGGCCGTGAAGTTGCGAACCTGAGCGGTGAGTGCGATTTCTGTTGGCAGGCGTTCCATAGAACTCGCACCATAAAAGCCATTGATCTCGGGAAGGCGATCCATCATAAATTGTGCGTCGTCCGGCATGGCAATTGGTCCGCCGTGACAGAGCACAATCACATCGCGGCGAACGGATCTTGCGGCTGCGGTAATGTCGGCCACTTTCGACACACATTCTTCCAGAGTCAACGCTGTCGTCGCGCCGATAGTGCCACTGGTGGTCAGGCCCATGTGAGCCACGATGATGTCGGCTCCTGCTTTCGTCAAAGCCGCCGATTGCGCGGGATCAAAAGCGTACGGTGTTGTCAGCAGATCAAGGTCATGTGCCGCCGCGATGCAGTCGATTTCATGCTGAAATCCCATGCCAGTTTCTTCCAGATTCGCACGGAAGACACCATCAATCAGGCCGACGGTTGGAAAATTCTGTATCCCCGCGAATCCGATGTCTTTGAGTTCACGCAGAAAATGATCGCGAAGCATAAACGGGTCTGTGCCACAAACACCGGCGAGCACCGGAGTATGCGTCACGGCGGTGAGTACTTCGTTTGCCATTTCGCGCACGATCTGATTGGCATTTCCATATGGCATCAACCCAGACATCGAACCTCGACCTGCCATGCGAAAGCGGCCGGAATTGTAGATCACGATCAGATCGATTCCGCCCGCTTCTTCACATTTCGCACTGATGCCGGTTCCGGCACCGCCACCGATGATCGGTAGACCGTCGGCAATTTTTTTGTGAAGACGCTGCAGAATGTGCTGACGGGTTTGAGCCAACGTTGAGTCTCCTGTTTATTTAGCTTTAGGATCGCTCCTACTGAGAAATGGCGCGTTTTAGCAGATTGTGTGTGATCTGCTGCACTCGGTCATCAGGTCCGTGAGGCCGACTGTGATGAGACCACGGCAATGTATGGCCTGGTGGATCTCCCAAGGCTTGTGCCCACCAGATCGTGGCGGCATTGAAGACGAAATTGTTTTTGGGGCCGGGATAAATCGTGGCCGTCCACTGCTGGGGATTCACTCCGCCCTGCCACGCTGTTCCGCCACCGACCACTTCCAGTCCGGGAATAGCGGCAGGGCTGCCGTGATACTCCCAGCCAATCAGACCGGGAATTGATTCACCATTCTTCATGCCAGTCTTTTCAAACATCCAGTGTTCCGTCTTGATGGCCGTCCAGTCTCCGCCGCCATTGACGGGTTCAACGTTACGAGCGCCCATGAGCAGACCTTCGTCGGGGCCTCGAAATGGAAACGGGCCGTTGTCTTTTTCACGACCGACAGCATAGTCATTGTCGCCACCATACGGACCGCCGCGGAACATGATTCGATTGGGGCGACCGTCGAATGAAGCTCGCAGAGGCGTCACCCAGCAGACACTGTTACCGGACAGGAACAGCAGATTCACGCCTTCATCACGCATCTTTGTGACGCTGTCGAACTGCCGACGATCCCAATATTCGTCGTGACCGATACTGACAAACGTTTTGCACTTCAAGCCACGATCGGGTGTGAGCATGTCGCTGTTGGAAACGTAGCTGACGTCGTATCCAGTCTGCTCCAGCCAATACGTCATCGGAAATTCATAGGGAATAAATTCGCCTGCACCGACTGTCAGCGGATCATTAACCACGGACGTATACTGGGATTCGCGACCATACGGACGGTCGAAACTCACATCTGCCCAAGGACCTTGTCCGCCTTTGGGATGTGTATAGACCGAATAGTGACTCGGCCAGACGTTATATGCCTGCCATGTATTGTCCGAACACTGGAACAAAACATCCGCCGGCCGATCATCACGCACGATGAAGATCACGTAGCTTTGCCAGTAGGGTTCATTGCCTTCCGGGATTGTCGTGAGTCGACCAAGATAAACGCCGCTGAGCCATTCATTGGGAATCGTGAGTGATAGAGATGCCTTCCACTGACATTCATGCAGATCCTTTTCGCCTGGCGTGGGATCCTGTTGAGTCATCCCTTCGACTCGATCAATTGTCTTCATCAGCCTTGCACCACGTCCGCCGTAGTAGCCGGTGCGAAAGAATTCCACCTTGAATGCGCGGGCCGGTTTGCTCGACACCATGATGTCGATTGATTCGCCAGCTTTCAGACTTTGCTTCGAGCAGTATCCTTCGATGCGAGTCGAGCGGCAGCCGCCAGCTTCGACCTGGACTCGCGTCAACTGCCAGTCTCTTGCACCTTCGTGAGCGTTTTCCTGCTGGATCAGATTCAGCGAGTCGGCAGCATTGCTCGGTTGCCCCGCTAAAACAGCGATGGTCACCAACGTCAGGAAAGAATTTACTAAACGCATGTCTCGCATGTATTGCCTCTTTGTCCCATGACGGGTCTCCAGACCCGATCGTCCTTGTTCCGAGGCTCCGGCCTCGGAACACGATGCAAGGGAGGCTCCTGCCTCCAGAAAACAAAAGTGGAGGCAAGAGCCTCCGGAACAGTGCGTTCCAAGGCTGGAGCCCCGGAACGAGCGTCCTACGTAACTTTACGACATAATGTCTGTAACAACCTGACCGTAAACATCCGTTGGACGGAAATTGCGGCCAGCGTAGCGGAAGGTGAGTTGTTCGTGATCGACACCCAACAGATGCAGTATCGTAGCGTGCAGATCGTGCATGTGGACTTTGCCTTCAACGGCCATGCGTCCGATTTCATCAGTGCTGCCCCAACTGAAACCTTTCTTCACGCCGCCACCAGCCAGAAAGACGGTAAATCCTTTTGGGTTGTGATCACGCCCGTCGGAGCCCTGTGAAAACGGCGTTCGCCCGAATTCACCGCCCCACCACACAAGAGTGTCTTCCAGCAAGCCGCGTTGCTTCAGATCGGCCAGCAAACCCGCAACAGGCTTGTCGGTCGCCTTTGCATGAGTCGCGTGAGCTGGCATGTTGGAATGCTGGTCCCAGCGAGGATTCGTAGATTGGTCTGCGTAGTTGACCTGCACAAAACGAACGCCGGATTCGGAAAGCCGCCTGGCCAGAAGACATTGCTTGCCGAACTGATCGGTTTCTTTTTCACCAATCCCGTACATCTTCGCAGTCGATTCGGTTTCGCCAGACAGATCCAGAATCTCCGGTGCCTTCGATTGCATGCGCCAGCCAAGTTCATAGTTTCGGATGACAGCGTTAATTTCATCGTCGGAACCGTTGCGACGAGCCGATTGCAAATGATTCAACCGCTGCGTCAGATCGTAACGCTGCTGCAGATCTTCGGTCGAAAGTTGAGCGTTGCGGATATGATCAATCGTCATTTGATCGGCCGATTGAAATGATCGGCCAATCGACGTTCCCTGACAGACGGCCGGTAGAAACGCGTTGGAATAGTTTCGTGGACCACCATTGGCATCAGAAGGCTGCAACGAAACAAAACCTGGCAGACTCTGATTTTCAGTCCCAAGTCCGTACAAAATCCATGAACCGATCGACGGACGAACCTGCGATGTTGCTCCTGTATGCAGAAACAAGGTACTCGGACCATGCGCGACGCCTTCGGTATGCATGCCGTGCAGAAAGCAAAGATCATCGACATGCTGACCGATGTTTGGAAACAGATCCGAGACAGCTCGACCACATTCGCCATACTTTGAAAACCGCCACAGCGGCTTCATCAGTTTCTGTTTTGTTTCTTTGCCGAAGTCGCCAAAACGCACGCCGGTGAAGTCGATCGACTGACCGTCGCGATCCACGAGTTCCTGTTTGTAGTCGAATGAATCAACGTGACTTGGCCCGCCCTGCATGAAGATGAAGATCACTCGCTTCACGCGTGGTGCAAACATCGGGCGTTGTTCGGCAACAGAGATTCGCCCTGAAGATTTTGTCGTTTCTGCCGTCGCAGACTGCGCGAGCATTGCCTGCAGCGCGAGAGCACCAAAGCCGCAGCTTGTGCGATTGAGCAGTTCTCGACGTGATGGCAATGTTTGTGGGATCATCTGCGTTTCCTCTTGTGGTTTAGCAGAGCATTGGAGCGTTGCATTTCACTCGTTCCGGGGCTCCAGCCCTGGAACGCACTGCCCGGAGGCTCCTGCCTCCTGAGTGTGGAGGCAGGAGCCTCCAATGCAGTTTGTACCGAGGCAGGAGCCTCGGTACAAGAATCTTCTACTTCGCAGCTTTTTCAAATCCGGCATCGGCCAGCCCAGTGAAGCCGGCCTTTAATGGACGAATGTCGTAGTTCTTTCCCGCGAGGATTTCTGCACACTGAAGAACTCGACCACCTGATCTGCAGTGAACGTAAACACATTTATCTTTTGGAATTTTTGCCAATGCCGCCGCTTGAGTTGAAGCATCTTTCAATGTGCTGAGAGGCACCAGAATCGCATCGCTCAAATGTCCTTCATTCCATTCCGAGATTTCACGCACATCAATTAACACGGCAGAACCATCGGCGATACGTGTCTTGATAACCTCCAGTGAATCGACCGTATGGCCAGCGTCTGTAAACATCGGTTTTTCCTTTGGTGTTGAAGTACTCACAGTTTTTTTTCCTTTTGAAAACACAGGTGCATCCGGATCGCCACCGGATTGCAAATAAGCCAGCAGATCAAGGACTTCTTCTTTGTTGAGCGTATTGATCAGGCCATTTGGCATCATCGAAACTTTAGACACATGCGTCTCTTCAATTTCATCGCGAGAAACGTTGGTCATGTTACCCGGGTCGAGCATATTTTCACTGACCATGATCATGTCGTTATTCAAATTCACAACGCGCCCCGTCACTTGTTTACCGGTATTCAGGACAAAAATACTGGCTTCGTACTGATCGGAAATCACTTTGCTCGGTTCAATGATGCCTTCCAGCATCGTACGAGCATTGTAGCGACGAGACACAGCCGTGAGTTCGGGGCCAACGATCCCGCCGTCTCCGGCAAAGCGATGACATTTGAAACATGCAGTTACCTGAAACATTTTTCGTCCATTGGCGAAGTCGCGATCTTTAAGTCCCGCTTCAACGTCGGCGAGAAGATCTTCGACTTTCCATTCCTTGAAGACTGGTCGAGACGCCGCTTCGACCAGATTCGCGGTGCCTGTCGGCTGAGCTTCGAGAACTTCCTTGAGAGCAGTTTTATCAGCATCACTTAAACGGTCAATCGCTTCCTGGCGGATGTTCTTGATGAAGCCCGAGAACGAATTGCCGCCTCGAAAAGTTGTCGATGAAACAAACCATTGGAAGTATTCTTTCCTCTGGTCCAGCGTCCAATGGTTTTTCAGGGCTCGCAGGCAATAGGCGTAATGAATCTGTTCTTCCTGACTAGGAGCGTTCGCCAGCAACTCCAGCGTCTTCGCTGCGACTTCGCTGTCATTCAGATAGCACAGCATGCGACAAAGTTCGCGATTGATGGCCGGACTTTTTGAAGGATAAAAGCGATTCAGAACAGCGCCAATATCTTTCGCCAGCATTTCATCCGGCTCACCCATGCGAATAAAGCATAGCCCCAGGACGCGTAAGGCAGACAGTGTTTGCGATTCCGTCATCTTTGTGGAATCAAGCTGGCTCATAGAGCCAATCAGCGGCAATTGAAGTTCTTTCGAGCCACAACGTGCAACAGCGAGCAATGCTGTCAGTTTGGCATCCGCACTTGAGTTTTCTGCCAGAGCCTTCTCCTGCCACGATTCTACCGGCTGGTGTTCCAACGCGATGCGAGCTGCGAAGCGAATTGTACGATCAGCGTGTCCAAGATACGGCCATGCCTGGGCAACAGCGTCCGGTGCATCGGCGTGATGCAGGGCTTCCAGTTTGTGACGGATCGCTCGCTGCTCTGTTCCAGCATCCGGCGTCACTGCAACAGGTGCCGTTGACTCATTACCGGTATAGGTGACTCGATACAGTCCGGACTGCGTTTTGCGACCACCAATCGTAAAGTACATCGCCTGATCGGCAGGATTGATAACCATGTCCGTAACAGGCAGCGGCGCGGCGGAGATGAAGCGGGTTGCTTCACCCGTGTATGAAGCGCCATCGGCTGTCATGTTCACGGCATAAATCACTCCGTAACTCCAATCGCTGATGAATAGCGACTTCTGGTACTTCGCCGGAAACTTTGCGCCAGTTCCGAATGCGATTCCGGTGGGTGAACCAGGTCCGATATCAACGACAGAACCAAGGCTGTCCGGATAATATGCTGGCCATTTTCCTGTTCCGGATCGCCAGCCAAATTCAGCACCGCTGGTGACGTGATTCACGCGCGTTGGCCGGTACCATGGAGAACCAACATCCCATTCCATGTCGGCGTCATAGGTGAATAATTCGCCGTCCGGATTGAAGGCGATGTCGTATTCGTTGCGGAAGCCACTGGCCACGAGCTGCCAGTCCTGACCATCCGGGCTGACTTGAGCAATCCATCCGCCAGGTGCCAGGATACCCACGGCATGTCCACCGGCGTCCCACATGCGAGGCAGCAATTGATCTTCACCCCAATTGAGAGGAACACGCGAATCCGAAAAATCCGTGGGCGGCGTATGATTTCCGCAGCAGACGTAAAGTGATTTGCCATCTGGAGCAAGGATAATCGCGTGCGGACCATGTTCGTTGCCACCTTTCAGCAATCGCAAATGTTCGGCAGTGTCGTAGTGATCGTCGCCATCGGTGTCGCGAATGCGATGCAATCCCACGCGGGATTCTTCATGGATGTTGGTCATGACGTACAGGCTGTCAAACGCACAGAGCAGTCCCTGAGCCATGCCGACATCAAGGTTGATGAGTTCGATCTTTGGTTCGTCCTTGGAACCTTTGGCTTGAGGTGTGACGCGATAAAGTTTTCCGTACTGATCCGATACAATCAAGCGACCTTTCGGATCTGGTGTCATGCAGACCCATGAACCCATTGTCTCGCTGGGAACGGAATAAAGCAGCTCAACTTCAAAACCTTCCGCGATCTTAAGATCCTTGACTGGCGTGGCCACTGGAATTGGAGCGGCATCATCGGTCAGTTCAATCGCATCAATCAGCATTTCGCCGGGACCGTTTAATGGGTCAATCCGCAGTGATGTCACTGGCGACGTGGTTTCAAAACGCAGCCTCACGCTGCGAGCTTCGCGTTCCGAACCTCGCAGCTCCGCACGAACCGATTTGTCTTCGCTGACACCCGGTTCCGCTTCCGTAGTCCAGAAGACCTGAATGCTTGTCGTACCACTGAACTTTGCTGAAACAGAAATTTGATGGGCACCGCTGCGGCCATCGACTTTTGCTGTGAAGTAAGGATCGTTTCCTTTTGACAGAACCTTCAACTGACCTTCCTGAAGAGACAATTCCGTCTCCGCATTTGGTGCCCAGCCAATCGGTTCCTGATCGAAACTCCAGCGCGCGATTTCTTCGGCGATGGCGGTTGTTGATGTGCAGAGGCCGAATGCGACGGCAGCCAACACGGGCAGTGAACGTGAACACGGATTCATATTGAAATACCTGGAAAGTGCGCAGTTGAAAATAAGGAAACCATATTTTGCGTTGATGGCTGCGACGACGGTGGGATGAATTTTAGGAGGGACCGGAAACTCTAACGCTGGCTAGTTTGACTTCGCCGAGCAATTGTTTCAAGGCTGTTGTGTGCTTGAGAGAGTATCGAGCTTGACGATTCGTCCGATTATGCCAACCACGCCGCTCATGCCGGAGATTCGTGGACTCTTCTAGCGGTTGATCCTTGTATATCAGTCAATTCGTCTTCAGAAACAAATGAGACCGGCGATTCCGGCGAACTCAAAATCCGCAACGGCGATTTAAGATTCCGTCAGAACTCCCAGGAGCCGATGCGTCTCCACTGGTGATGCCACCAATGGATGCAACTCAGCCGGCCGAACAACGTCGATCACTTGTTGAAACGCTATTCCCTGAGGTCTCTGCGGCGATCGGTCTGCCCTACATGGCACGCCAGACAGTTGCAGGCTCCGTCGAAACTCTGACACCGGCCGTGGACTACGATACGCTGGTCACAGTTTTGCAGCGCCATACGGACCTGACTGCCGCGAATCTCCGCATCGCATCATCACGCAACAGTCTGCGTCTGGCTGAGGTGCAGCCTGAGGTGCGCGACAAATAGTAGTTTCGAGGAAATTCGGAGATTTTTCAGAGGAGGGTTTTGTTGTCAGCGGAAGACTTCGTTTGACCCGACTCGGAGAGGAGGACGGCTGCACAAAGTGCAGCCGTGAGAAAGCCTCCTCTCCGAGTCGGGTCAAACGATGCGCCCCCCTTCCGGAATAGAACTCACCTAAAATTTTTTGGGGCAGATTGCTATTTGTCGCGCACCCCAGGTGCAGCCGATTCCAAACCTCACGGTGTACGCTGCCTTTCAGCATGATGACACAACACCACTGAATAACTCTTCCACCAACGTGCAGGTATCGGCACCAGTTCCTGTTTTCAATCGCAATCAGGGAAACATCTCATCGGCACATGCCGATCTGGTGCGGGCTGAACAGAACCTGAATGACACGAACAATAAATTGATGTCCAGCCTGGCAGACGCATACAACCGATTCACGTCCAGTCGAACGAATTCCGAAAGCTATCGAACCGAATTGTTGCCGGACCAGGTTCGAGTCTATCGCGGTGTTTATGATCGATTTCTGATCGACGGCAAATCCATCGACTTCGCACAGGTTGTGGTTGCTCAGCAGACACTGGCCTCAGTTGTCACAAGCTATCTGCAATCATTGAACGATGTCTGGACGGCGACAGTGGATCTCGCAGAACTTCTGCAGGTTGACGACTTGATGACGATGGACGGTGTTGCCGCCAGCGACATGTCCGTACTGCCCGCTGAGTCCGGATCAGATTCAGAATCAGAGAACACGGTGCGATGATGGAGCCGTAACAGATCGAGGCTCGTGCATTTGTCAACTGCTCCACGCACAGAAACCAGCGACATTGCGAGATTTGTTTGCTTAAGTCCGCATAATATCGCCTGAATATCTCTGTCAAAATCGGTGCCGGAACGGTAGCATCAAGACTCGATAACGGCACGCATTTCCAGAAATCGACATTGTCGACAGGATCATCGCTATGCAAACTATCACACATCGCGTTCGGGAAGTACAAATTCGTCAGCAACGACAGTGGCTATGGCAGTGCGTTTCGGCTGGATTGTTGGCTGGCGGAGCGATCGGAACCTTCGCGGCGGTAACACGCATTCTGACTCAGGGTGCGTTCTCATGGATGTGGGTTGTGGCAGCAGTATTCGCACCGGTGATTGCCGCCGTTTGCGTTGCAGTGGTGAAAGCCACCTCGCTGCAGCTCGCCGCCCGTACAATTGACAATAAGTGTGATCTCAAGGATCGGACGCAGACTGCCATGCAGTTTCTGTCAGCAACATCCGGCGATTCTGCCTTGCGGCGCTTGCAAGTGGAAGACGCCGAAAGCCATTTGCAGTCGATTGATCCTCTGAAGGTCGCGCCAATCAGTGCTCCCAAGTCATGGGGCTGGGGAATTCTGATGGCAGTGTTTGCGTGTGTGTTGTCATTCTTCGCCGGACAACCAGAACGTGTTTCGGCAGCGACCGAAATCAATACCGTTGTCGCCACGCAGGCAGATCGCGCCGCTGATGGCCTGGAGGAATTGGAACAGTTCCAGCAGGAAGTGAATAATCCGGAACTCGAAAAGATGTTGAAGGAGCTGGCAAAGCAGTTGACGGAACTCAAAGAACCTGGACTGGATCCGAAAGAAGCATTGGCCAAACTGTCCGAAATGGAAGCCGCCTTGCAGGAAATGCAGAAGCAGGTCAGCGAAGCATCAGTTGAAGCCGAATTGCAGGAAGTCGGCGACGCGCTGTCACTTGCAGAAGCGATGGCGGCGGCTGGACAAGCTCTGGCAAAAGGTGAAATGGAAAAGGCTGCAGAAGAACTGAGCAAACTGGAAATGCCGGAACTCGACCGCAAGACGGAAAAAGCTATCACCGAAAAGCTTGAAAAGATCCAGAACGCAGCCAGCGAGGGCAGCCAGAAACAGGGCCTCAAGGAATCTCTGAAGAAGGCGACCGAAGGTCTCAGCTCCGGCAACAAAAATAAATTTCAGGACGGCATGAAGAGTCTGGCCGGGGAATGCAAAAAGCAGGGCCAGAAAAAGAAGCTCTCCGATCTGCTCAAGAAGCAGTGTCAGTGCCTGAGTGAATGCAAAAGCGAATGTGAAGGTGAGTGCCGCTCTCAAGCACAGTCGAATAAAAAGGGCGGAACCAAGGCCGGCAAAGGCAGCGCTGAATTAAACGGCGATAAGACGGCAAAACAGAAAACAGCCAGCGACATGAATCTTAAGGGCGAAGATTCCGGCACAGGGGACTCCGACGTCGAAACCGAAAAAGGGCAGGAGCAGGAACAGGAAGCCGTTCGTCAGTATCGCCAAAACGCCGACAAGTACGAAGCGATGAGCGAATCGGTGCTGGAATCAGAATCCATTCCACTCGGCCATCGCCAAACCATTCGCCGCTACTTCGAAATGATCCGCCCCAGTACGAGTGACACGGACGCCGTGAACTCTCAAACAGATTCGCCATCTGACGAAAAATAACCTCGTCCCGTGCCAGCTTGCCTGGCACGAGCGAACGTTTTGTGATCAGACGACAGGCACGGAAGTTAACCTGGGGCGGCGTTCATCCGCATTCGCGGATTCTCTAGCCCCAGGCTGATATGCCCGAGCCTTTCAGGCTCCACCGAAGCGCCAGGTTCGTCGATCAACGCCAACGAATTTTCTGCGCAAGTGTCACAGCGCACTTTATTTCGGGAAGGCGTTAACAGGACGCAGTTCATAACGTGACAACAGGTGCAACGTGACAACAGGTGCCATGCACCTTAACATTTACGCTGCACCTTAACATTTACGCTGCGGGCAGCAGATCTGGAAAAGAATGTCGATCCGACCGTGTGGCGTCGCTGGTGGGAAGTACACGTGCAACCCGTTAGCGATGGTCGCGCGGTGCTGAAGTATCTGGCTCCGTATGTGTTTCGAGTGGCGATCAGTGACAATCGTATTCTCGAATGCACAGACACTTCGGTGACGTTTCAGTATACGCCGTCGAAGTCGAAGACGACAAAGACACGGACTGTCGAAGGCTGTCAATTCGTGCGTGGATTTCTGCAGCACGCGCTGCCGAAGGGCTTTCGCATAGTGCGTCACTACGGCTGGATGGCGTCGAATTCGCGGACGACGCTTGATCGCATCAAATGGCTGTATCTGGGCTGGACGTATTGGCTCGGCAGTGGAGTCGCTCCACAACCGGAACGACGCAAGCCACAACGCCCAAAGTGTTCGCACTGCGTCAGCGAACTTCGGATGATTGGGATGACAAACGCAGAAGGCCGCATCATCTGCCGCGTACTGCCCGATCACGCGACCAAATTTCTGGACAGCGGATAATGAATACGCACAGACATCCGGCGAGCGGTGCGGCGTCAGCCCACCGGTACAACCTCGCTCCATCAACGACCGTTTTCAAAACACGCATCACGCCGTGTCGGATCGCGGTGCGCGCTGATGTAGGTCCTTTCTGCCGGAAAGGACTTCGCAGCCCCGCTGCGACCTGCGACCAGACAAGTTTCAACCCCAAAATCATGTCGCCGGAGATCACGACACCGCTTTTTGTTGTGCCATGCGACATCCCGCTTTCGGTTCGCCTTGCGGCAAATCGGAAAATCCTTTCCGGCAGAAAGGACCTATAGAAAACTGCCGACTCGGAGCGAAGCAGCGAATTGCTTTTCCCAATTGGCACGGGCCGCAGCAACTGGAACGGGCTTCTTGAACAAATGCCTTGAGCTTCGGCTCGAATGGCTCGCATCGCCACAACCCCACTCCGCTCACCCGTCAATCTTTTACAGAGGAATTCGAACGCACTCGCGAAGTCAAAGCCTTATTAGTTATGCGATTTGTTTGCGCAACATCAGCGACGCAATCAGAGCGTTGACGCAAGCAATTTCGCGAGTTCATTATCGGAATGACTGGCCGGCTGATCGGTTTCATCGGTGTTGGTGTACAGCCACATGGCAACGATGGTCTCGAACTTGGAAAGTGCGACGTGCTGTATGATGAGGTTTGGAATCTGCGTCATTGGAATCAGGCCATTCCAAACCAAGAAAGACCACATCGTGGGCTGATCGGGCGAAAAGATCCAGGCGACAACTTGCGTAACGAGAAGACCCAGCGGTAACGCGACGATGAGGCAGTTATAGAGACGCACAGTGTTGCGAAGACGCTTGATGATACTAGCGGTACAGGCCCCGAGATCGCCGGATTTGACCAACTGCTTTTCATTGTAATTGGCATGCTGCGCGATTGTGGAAAGGAGCATGCGCTTCGCTATTGTACTCATGGTAAAGGCTCCTAAACCGTCCGACACCGCGTCAACGCAGACATCGGGTTGTGGGAAGCAACTTGCTGACGTGGTAACTGCGGTTGTTCATTGCATAACGAATTGCGATCTATGCGTCTGGCGATTAGCCGACGTATAGATCGCGCGTTGAACTTTTCCGCTTCGTGAGTGTTCTGCTACTATGCAGAATCTATTAAGGTCACTCGGCGGCTGAGGGCAGTTTATCGACCGGCGGCGAGATTTTCACTTGGATTTTGGACGGTGCGATCATGTCCGTCAAAACAGTCGCACCGGTTGTGCGGCGTTGACGGCAGCTCAACCAGGGATCGGTGAGCGAATGTGCGGCAAAAATTGAACGATGTCCTCGGCAATGCGCAGCGGGAAGTGGTTCGGTCTGCCTGACAATTGAAGACGAATGTCCGATGCATCACGTTGTCACGCGGCGCTTCAGTCATCGCGATACCAATACGGGCGAAGAATGCTGTGCATGATGATCCGCCAGCTTTCCTTCCGCTCAAAACCGATCCAGCGCATCTTCGCTTTGCACTTCGGACAACACGGGGTTGTGTCGGATTCCGGCTCGGCGATGAGGGCCGCAGGAGTCGAGACTGCAGATGAGGGCGGCTCGGCAGGTTCGACAACAGCTCCAGGTTCGACAGCAGCCGCAGCCAGCAACTCGCGGCATTCGGCGAGGTAGCGCTCACGATGACCGTTCCAGTAACCGCCGAAGCGGCGCGTCTTCGTGTAGCCTTTCGGAAGAATGTGCAAACTCCAGCGACGCACGAATTCGGGGCCACTCAGTCTGATCGGTTCGACCGCATCATCGCCGCCGGTTTTCTTGCCGACTCGCGCCAGAAACGTCACGCAGCCGTTCTCATTCGACACGATGCGACGATCGGAAATCGGACCACCCGTCAGATACCGAGCCAGATATTTTGCGACTTGCTCCGGCGGACAGTTTTCGTAGGGCGGCGGTTCGATATACGCCACCCATG
>Ga0209702_10002420_pt1 | contig 32563 bp, 32 predicted proteins | sample FRY01_FD_187210 | JGI IMG/M metagenome (GOLD analysis project Ga0209702, IMG submission 187210) | Freshwater microbial communities from Lake Fryxell liftoff mats and glacier meltwater in Antarctica - FRY-01 (SPAdes) (version 2) | ecosystem: Environmental > Aquatic > Freshwater > Ice > Glacier...
GCCTGGGCCGAATATATTTTCAGCAAAATTGCACCAGTAACTGGAGCCGATGCTAACAATGCCGGGGATTTTGAATTAGAGCAGTACATTCACCTGCGGATGTTAAATGATGGCTTCTTAATCACACCGTTTCATAATATGGCGCTGATGTGTCCAGCTACAACTTCAGGCGATGTCGATGCTCATTCCAAGGCGTTCTACGCAATGTGTGGGGATCTAGTTTCCTAAAAAGAAGGCCCAAGCGATTTAGCTTTCGCTAGGGATCTCTCTTGGGCTTTGGCTCAATCTTAGCGCAATCTCTTATGATTTTCAATTGTGCACAACTAAATATTATTGTCAGCTTGATTGTAGATCCTTCCTCCATGAGTTGGGAAAAAGATTACTTAGAGTCACATAGGCGATTTGAGTACTCCTATTTTTTAGTTGGTCTTTTAGAGATCAAACTACGAACTAGTATTCCCAGAATTCTAAATTTGAATCCTAATACGACAGATGCTAAATGTTGGTATACGACACTTCCGTCAAATGAAAGAAGCAGCAAAACTTTAAGGGTCGCCTTGCTGATTGATAATGAAAATCCGGAAAATTATCTACCGCTTAGTTTTTGGCGATATTTATTGAGCAGCAAGAACTACGGTTCATTGTGGTTACCAACCCTCTATCAACTCTTTCCTCAGATCGATTCTCCTAAGAGCCTCCGAAATTTTAAAATTGTGGACAAACACTTGGACAGTGCATTGAGACTGCGAAATAACGTAGCCCACTACAACTTAGCTGCTGGAAAAAACATGAGCTTCGCTCAAAATAAAGTTAAATGGCTCCTAATTAACCTTGGGGTAGATGAATCTCTAACCCAACCCTAACAATCCAACTCTGACCGCAAAGTGGCTTTTGGCTTTAATCTTAAAAAGATAACGGCCCAAGGGATTTAGCTTTCGCCAGTGATCTTTCTTGGGCCTACGAGAAAAGCATAAATCAGTTGAAACCTAGCGAGTCATACAGTTTTAAGCCTCTTTCATTGTCGGCATCGACATACAAAATTGCATGCTTTAATCCTTGACTTACTAAGTAATTGATGGCCACAACCGACAATATTCGGGCGATTCCGTGGCCGGCATGATCTGGATGGGTACCAACCACGTAAAGCTCGCCAACTGGATCCTGATCAATTAGATTTTGATGGATCTTGGTCCAGACGAAACCTTGAATCTGACCAGCTTCGGTCACTAAAAAAAAGCCTTTCGGATCAAACCATGGTTCGGCCATTCGTGTTTCTAGATCTTGGATTGCCCAATGACCTTGGTCGGGGTGCTGGACAAAGATCAAATTATTGAGTTCTAGCCACGGTTGTTGATGAATTTCTGGATTAAAAGTTTCGATTATGTAATCGTGAGCGGCTTGCGGCAACGGGTTACTGTCTAAGTCGCGGTGCAGCTTCCGAATGTCGCGCATTGTTAGGCATCAACAGTAAAGCGATAACCAACATTTCGAACTGTGCCGATGATCGCTTCAAACTCTGGGCCAAGTTTTGAGCGCAGGCGTCGAATATGCACATCAACGGTACGAGTTCCACCGAAATAGTCGTAGCCCCAAATCTCTTGAAGTAACTGTGCCCGGGTAAAAACGCGGCCGGGATGTTGGGTCAGGTATTTTAGTAACTCAAACTCTTTAAAAGTTAAATCTAAAACATTACCTTTAAGTCGAGCGGTATAGGTGCTTTCGTTAATGGCTACATCACCACACCGAATTTCGCCACTGTGTGGATCCGCCGCAACTAATTCAATGGCATGTTTTCCAAGTGCCACCCGGATCCGAGTATCAACTTCGGCCGGACCTGCGGTATCTAGAATCACATCATCAATACCCCAATCGGCGTTGATTGCGGCGAGTCCGCCTTCGGTAGTGATGGCAATTATTGGGCAACCAACTCCGGTTGAATTCAAAAGTTTTGTTAACGATTTAGCTGCAGGTAGTTCGCGCCGGGCATCAATTAGTAAAACATCGACATCTGGAACATCAACCAAAACGCTGGCCTCGGCGGGCAAGATGCGAACTTGGTGCTGCAGCAAACCAAGGGCAGGAAGCACCTCCGCGCTGGCGCCAAGCGTGTTGGTAAGTAGCAGAACTCTGGCCATTGGGACAGACTACTACCGTGAAATCCTTGCTTCCAATCGTGATTGTGCTGATCTTGAGTAGTGGATATGGCCTTTGGTATCAGCGCTCGCGCGGCAAGGTTGTTGTGAAATCAGACAAGGGTTTAATTACGGAAGCGATGATCGGGGCACCCCTGGGTTCCCGGGCTACCTTGGTGCAGTTCTCATCGGCGTTCTGTACTCCTTGTAGGGCCACTCGAACTTTGTTGGCAGATGTCACCGCCGAACTGAGCGATGTGGTCCATGTCGAAATTGATGCAGAGGCGCATCTGGAACTAGTGCGCCAGTTAGATATCCGAAGTACCCCAACTACCTTATTTATCGACCGAAATGGTCATGAGGTCGGACGGGCGATGGGCGCTCCTAAACGGGCCCAGGTTTTAAGCGCAATCGCGGCGATCTAATAGCTGCGAATTAGTTGCAACTCGCATTATTGCTGCAACCGCTTTACCCTTAGACCATGTTATTAGCAGGTACTAAGCGCCGAGTAATTGATTACGGCCGGGTATCTGCCTCTTTGTGTCTTGGCTAATTGTTTCTTCATCTAACAATTAACCCAACAACCAAAGGACAAAAAATGGCTCAAGTTCTAACTTCGCAAAAGATCCCAACAATTATTGATGCCCGCGGACCACGATTTGGCGCCGTTATCACGACCGTAGTTTTAGCAACCGCGTTAGCAACAAATAATGTGTGGGTGATTGTGGCTCAAGCGATTGTTTTTGCGATCGGTGCCCTTAAAGGCCCACAGTTCACGCCTTACGCTTTTATCTTTAAGAAGTTTGTCAAGCCAAAACTTAAAGGTGAAACGCCCACTGAAGATGTTCGACCACCGCAGTTTGCCCAAACCGTTGGTTTGCTATTTTTACTCACTGCAATCGCCGCTGCCTTTAGTGGTCTAGATCTGGCCTTCACCGTAGTTGTTGGCTTTGCCTTAGCTGCAGCTTTTTTGAATGCTGCCTTTAATTTCTGCCTTGGCTGCGAGATTTATCTATTACTACTTCGTGCCCGTTCCAAATAAGGCGGTAAAGTTCCCTTATGGCTGGCAAACATGAATTACATGAAAAAGGATTGCGCCTTACCCCGCAGCGCGAACTAGTTTTAGCTGCGGTTCGCGTGCTGGGACATGCAACGCCGGAAGAGGTCGCCGAAAAAGTCCGGCAAACCCACCCTGGAATTAACCTCTCCACGGTTTATCGAAACCTAGAAACCCTAGAAAATGTTGGCCTAGTGCTACACACCCACCTGGGTCATGGTGGTGCGACCTATCACGCGGCAGAGGAGCTGACCCATCTGCACCTGGTATGTGGTGATTGTGGCTCAATCGGCGATGCCCCGATTGAAGTTGCCGCCAACTTTGTTACTTCTTTGGCTGATGAGTACGGTTTTAAGACCGATGTCACACATTTTGCAATTTACGGAACCTGCGCTGCTTGCGCCAAGCCTTAAGAGTAGATTGGGCGCATGAGCGCTGTTTTAGTTGAAGCTGGCCCCGACAAAGGGGCGGTTTGGCACTTGGGCGAGCCGGCTAAAGAACAGCGGGCGTTAGCCGCCGGCACCGCTTGGGCGGATTTATCTCATCACAACATTGTTGCAGTTAGCGGTGTTGATCGATTGAAATGGTTGCATGATTTAACCACCCAGTTTGTCAGTGATTTACTGCCAGGTGTTTGGCTGCCCGGGATGATCTTGGATGCCCGGGGGCATATTGAATTTCAATTTAATTTAGTTGATGACGGAAGTACAACTTTTATCGTTTTGGATCCAGGATATATCGAAGATTTGATTGAGTACTTAACCAAGATGAAGTTTATGTTGCGGGTTGAAGTTAGGGATGCAAGTGGCGATTTTGCAGTTCTGCGTGCGCTAGGTATGCCAACTGAAATAGGTGGACCATTTGCTTTGGTTCCACGCAAAGAAGTAGAGCAGATGAAAGAAAGTTTTGGTGGCGAAGCAACGCAAGTTGGTACCTGGACGCTAGATGCGGAACGAGTCGCGGCCGGTCGACCTCGAATCGGTTTTGAAACTGATCACAAATCAATACCTAACGAACTTGGCGTACTTAACGGTGCGGTGCACATGAAAAAAGGTTGTTACCGCGGCCAAGAAACTGTGGCCAAGATTTTTAACTTAGGCAATCCACCTCGCAGATTAGTAATGCTGCACCTGGATGGTAGCGATGTTGGTTTTCCAGCAACCGGTACCAAAGTTGAAAATGATGGAGTAGTTGTAGGATTTGTCGGTACCGTTGCCCGCCACCACGAACTAGGCACAATTGCGTTAGCTATTGTTAAAAGAAATACGCCACTTGCTGCAATCTTAAGCGTGGATGGAATTCCGGCATCACAACAGTCAATTGTTTAACCGCTATTCTTAAGCCATGGAGTTGTTCACATCAGTAACCCTTGGTCTAGTTGCCATTGCCTTGGGTATAGCGCTCATAATTTATGCATTTAAAGGTCGACAGTCCCAAGCACGTCGTAATAATAATTGGCGGGTGCGCCGATAATGGTATTTACCATCCCAGAAGGTTTACATCCAGATCTCAACCCATTGGCCTGGTTAGTTGGGACCTGGCGCGGAAAGGGTCGCGGCGAGTATCCGACAATTGAGCCATTTGAATTCGCGCACGAAGTTGTCTTTAATCATGATGGTCGTAACTTTTTGAATTATTACTCACGTTCCTGGATCATCGATGCCGAAGGTGAAATCGTTAGCCCGGCCGCCTCCGAAGTTGGTTTTTGGCGGGTGCGACCAAATAATGTTTTAGAGGTTCTGATTTCACACAACACTGGAATTACCGAAGGTTGGGTTGGCACCTTTGACGGTCCAAAGATCCAACTTGTTTTAGATCAGGGGTATTCGGCACCGTCGGCAAAGATCGTAACCGCTGGTGCCCGGCTTTATGGCCTGGTAGCTGGTGAGTTGTTTTATGCCTATGACATGGCAGCAGAGGGCCAAGTGTTACAAGCTCACGTTTGGTCCTCTCTTCCTCGGACAACCGAGTAATTAATGCTGGGTGAGGTACTAGCTGAAGTAACACGAAGTGAAGTTGTGGAATCTGTTCATGCCGGGCATCTAATTTTGCTAAATAGCGACGGTTCCATTTTGTTTCAAAAAGGTGATCCAACCTTAAATATTTATTCAAGGTCATCACTTAAATCAATTCAGGCAGCGGCAATGGTGCGAGCAGGTTTAGAGCTAGAACCTCGATTGTTAGCACTCGTTTGTGGATCACATGCCGGAACGCCGATACATCAGCACGGTGTACAAGCGATTCTGGCAAAAGTTGGTCTAGATGAGCATTCATTGCAATGTATTTTGGATCGCCCGCTGGATGAAGAGCTTCGTCGAACATCAGAGCCAACCCGGCTTGCTATGAACTGCAGCGGAAAGCATGCCGGAATGTTGGCGACATGTGTCACCAATGGTTGGTCAACTGATTCTTACCTTGACCCCAACCACCCATTGCAATTGGCTATAAAGCGCGAAGTTGAAGTTATGAGTGGTGAAAAAGTGGCACTGACAAGTATTGATGGATGTGGAACTCCACTATTTCTATTTTCACTCTTAGGTCTTGCCCGAGCAGTGCGCAACTTAACGATAAGCAGCGATCCAGTACATCAAAGTGTTGTAGATGCTTGCCGTAGTTTTCCAGAAATGGTTTCCGGCCCAGGCCGACTGACAACTCGTATGATGCAAAATATTGAAGGCCTATTTATGAAAGATGGCGCCGAGGCGGTCAACGTTGCATCGTTGCCTGATGGTCGAACATTTGCGGTAAAGATCAGCGATGGCAATCAGCGCGCCATGCCAGCAATTTCCACTGCTGCCCTGAAACGTTTTGGCATCGCTACCAAGGAAAAGGTGGAAAATACCTATGGCGGCGCTCACCCAATCGGCACCATTCGCGCAACCTTCTAAGTGGGCGTACCCTTAAAACTATGAATGGCCGTATTGCTACTTTAATGGTGCACACATCGCCCCTGGATCAAGCCGGTATCGGGGATGCTGGTGGCATGAACATTTATGTCGTTGAATCCGCACAACGGATGGCGGCAATGGGGGTCCAAGTTGATATTTATACCCGTCGGATCGATCCAGCTGCACCAGATATCGTGGAAATCTCGCCAGGTGTTCGGGTGCGCTACTTTGAATGTGGACACGGCCAACTAACCAAGGAACAGTTACCCGTACATATTGCCGGCCTAGCTCGAGAGTTTTTACGGATTATCAGAGATGAAAATTACGATGCAATCCATTCCCATTATTGGATTTCTGGAAAAGTTGCGATGGTTGCAGCTAAAGTACTTGGAATTCCATTGGTTCACACAATGCACACAATGGCTCGGGTTAAGAACTTGAATTTAGCCGAAGGTGAAACGCCAGAACCAATGATTCGAGTTCAGGGTGAGACCCAAGTTGCCGCCGCCGCAGATGCCTTAATTGCAAATACGGATGCAGAGGCAGCAAATTTAGTTTCACTCTACGATGCCTGCCCCGACATTGTTCATGTCGTTGCGCCGGGGGTGGATCTATATACATTTACACCAGGAGCCGGTCGCAGCGCCGCCCGTAAGTATGTCGGATTGCCACCAGATGCGTTAGTTGTCTCGTTTGTGGGTCGAATTCAACCACATAAAGGTCCTGAGATTTTGATTAGGGCAGCTAGTGAATTGGTAAAACATTCACCAGCTCTGCGACCCAGGTTGATTGTTAACATAATTGGCGGGGCATCGGGTGCAAATACCGAAGAAGTAGATCGGCTGAAAGAACTTGCGTCCTGGCTGGGTATCCAAGATGTGGTGAGCTTTTCCCCACCAGTTTTGCGAGCAGATTTGCCGCAGTGGTATCGCGCCGCAGATTTAGTTTGCGTTCCAAGTTACAGCGAAAGTTTTGGTTTAGTTGCATTAGAGGCACAAGCTTGCGGAACACCTGTTGTTGCAACTGCAGTTGGTGGTTTGCGAACCGCCGTCGCCGATGGTATCTCTGGCGTACTAGTTGATGGTCACAATCCAAGGGCTTGGTCATCGGTTATTGCGCGTTTATTGCAAGAGCCACAACGTCGGGTGCTGCTTTCAATGGGAGCGATTGAACATGCATCCCACTTTGGTTGGGATGCCACCGCGCGCGGAACCTTAGATATTTACGATCAAGTTATTGGATTAGCAAGTAAATCCTTGGAAGCGTAAATGGCTGCGATTGATCCACGAATCACAATTGAAGAGTTTTTAGCATCGCATGATCTAGCCTTTGAACGCAAAGATTTCAGTACATTTTTATTGAGTTTACCTGGTGAAAAAAAATTACAAACTCATTGCGCGCTGATTGTTGGCGATTATTCATTAAGCATCAACGCCTTCGTAATTCGCAAACCCGATGATAATGAAGCTGGCGTGCATGCTTGGTGCATGGCAAAAAATGCATCAATGTATGGAATTGCATTTGCGACTAATGAATTAGGGGACATTTTCTTAGTTGGGCGTTTGCCATTATTGGCGGTGACCGATCGCGAACTCGATCGCTTAATTGGTTCGGTGTTGCAGTACAGCGATAACTGCTTTAACCCACTTCTTGAACTTGGCTTTGCCAATGCGATTCGCCGGGAGTGGGCCTGGCGTCGCTCCCGCGGTGAATCGCTAGCCAATTTAGATGCTTTCAAACATCTGGTTTAGAGCTTGGGTTAGAGCTTGGGTTAGAGTGTGGTCATGAGTAACTTTGAGCTTGTACTTTTGCGCCATGGCGAATCTGAATGGAACGCCAAGAACCTGTTCACTGGTTGGGTCGATGTTCGACTTTCGGCAAAAGGTGAAGCTGAAGCCCGCCGCGGCGGCGCGCTGCTAGCAGAACGTGGATTGCTGCCAGATTTAGTGCACACCTCACTATTGCGTCGGGCGATTCATACCTCCGAGTTAGCACTCGATACCTGCGATCGCCATTGGATACCAGTAAAGCGCTCCTGGCGGCTAAATGAGCGTCATTATGGCGCATTACAGGGCAAGGACAAGGCGCAAACCTTGGCGAAGTATGGCGATGCGCAGTTTCAATTGTGGCGTCGTAGCTTTGATGTGTCACCTCCACCAATTGATGACAATGATGAGTTTAGTCAGGCCGGTGATCCCCGTTATGCCGATCTTGGCGCCGCCGCCCCAAAAAGTGAGTGCTTAAAGGATGTCATCACCCGCATGCTGCCATATTGGGAGCAAGCGATCGTTCCAGATCTAAAGGATGGAAAAAGAGTATTAGTCACCGCACACGGTAATTCACTTCGAGCATTAGTAAAGCATTTAGATGAAATTACAGATGCTGATATTGCAGAATTAAATATTCCAACTGGAATTCCGTTGTACTACAAACTTGATGCAAACCTTAAGCCCGTTGTTAAAGGTGGCGAGTACTTAGATCCAGCCGCGGCAAAGGATGCCATAACTGCGGTTGCAAATCAGGGTAAAAAGTAATTATTTACTTGCAGTAGGCGATGGTGAAGCCATTGGTGTTCCGGCAGTAATGTCGGCGTACTCTTCGGCGGCTTGGCGAACAATTGCATCAACAGTGATTTCCCCAGCGCGGGCTAAGAACAGCGTTACTTTCACGCGAGTTCCGGCGGCTGCTCCGAATCCGGCCAGCACCGCCTTCGCGTTTGCCCGGTCACCTTCAAAGATAACTGGAGTGTTTTTTAGCAATTCATTTGTGCCAGTAACTGTTGCCACACTTCCACCAATTGCGATGCCTAACAGGGCATCCGCTTTGTCAGCCGCGTTTACAATGGTTCCGACTAGAACCGCGTTGCCACCAGGTGCTGCAATTACCAACAGATTTAAAACTTTGATGTTGTTGTCATCATCCTTAACCGAAGCTTCAACCCCATCGGTAACTTGTTTATTTTCTCGAGTAGAGGCGTTTAGCCCGGCACCACAGCCAGTTAAGGTGATGGCAAGTGCTGCAATTACAAATGCATAAAATATGCGAGGCATAGTCGTAATTCTCTCACATCAAATAAGTAGTTAAAAACGCTAGTTTTGTGGGGTTTTCGCTTCCTAATAATGCTGGTAGAATTTACCCTCTAGCGAAGGGCATCACATGTCATTTAAGGTCGGCGAAACCGTTGTTTATCCGCATCACGGAGCAGCACTAATCGAAGCTATCGAAAATCGCATGATCAAAGGTGAAGAAAAGACCTACCTAGTATTAAAGATTGCACAAGGAGATCTAACGGTGCGGGTTCCGGCCGAGAATGTGGATCTAGTTGGCGTTCGTGATGTCGTTGATTCGGCCGGACTGGATCGTGTCTTTGGCGTTTTGCGTCAACCGTACACAGAAGAGCCGACCAACTGGTCCCGTCGCTACAAGGCAAATCTAGAAAAATTAGCCTCAGGTGATGTAATTAAAGTGGCCGAAGTTGTACGTGACCTTTACCGACGCGACTTAGATCGCGGCCTTTCAGCTGGAGAAAAGCGCATGCTTGCCAAGGCAAAGCAGATCCTAGTTTCAGAGCTCGCACTCGCTGAGCGCACAAATGAAGAAAAGGCTGCCTTAATCCTTGACGAGGTACTTGCTTCCTAAGTTGTGAGCACACCTTCGCTGAAGGTGGTTGTGGCGGTAACTTCGCCGATCGCTTTCCAACCTTTACTACAAGAGTCAATCCTGAACGCCGCTTTACTTACTGCGCGCGCATTCACAACTGAAACCGGAATCCCGGCCCACTTAGCTATCGCAACACTGGATGCCACAAAGGTGGCGCACTTTGGCTGCGAGATCTTGGAATGCGATCCCAATCAGCCCGGCGCACTTGCGGCGGCGATTAAGGGTGCGGCCCAGTGCGACTTAGTTGCCATCCATGATTCACAGCGCCCATTAACTTGCACTACCCAGTTTCACCGGGCTTTGGCCGCGTTGATAGCGGGGGTAGATGCGGTGCGACCGGCTTCGGCTTTTACGGAAACGTTGAAGGTGATTAACGCTGATGCAACCATTGAGCGCACCATTGAGCGCACATCAATACTACGTATTGCTACCCCCGAAATAATCCGATTTTCGGCAATTGATTTCGCAGGAAGTAGTTCAACTTGGTTTGTGCCGCTGAAAACTGATGCGAAGCAAGCAACCGTTGCGGCCGACCCAGAAAGCTTTCGTGTTAATTCATTGGCAGAAATCGCTCTGGCGCAGACCCTTGCCCAACTAAATTAATCTTCCCTCAGAGCCACCGCAAGTACATGTTCAGCAAGTACTAAATCCTGCGGGTAAGTAATTTTAATATTGAATACATCAGCTGGTACCGAAATCTTGGTCAGATCTGGAAAATATTTCTCCATACAAGCGGCGGTATCTGTACCAACAAAATGGTCAGCCGCAGCTCTTCGATATGCCTCCAGTAGTTGCGGGGCTAAAAATCCTTGCGGGGTTTGTACTCGAACAACAATTTCGTCCCTGGCGGTATCCATTTCATGTGGATCTACCACAACAGTTGGAATCGCACCACCATGATGGAAGGCGGCCTCGGCAATCTCAACAAAAAGTGAAGGAGTTGCAAGTGGGCGGGCACCATCATGGATCAGGACAACCTCAATTTCACCAGACGCAATTTGCGGTGCCAGATGGACAAGTGCGTTGTACTCACTCTCATGGCGGCTCGATCCGCCATAGGTAATTTCAACATCGATATCGCCAGTCTCGTTTTTTATAATTTCGCGTGCTAGCTCTTCATCTGCTGGATTGATTACAAGAATAGTGCGCCTATGTTCAAAATCTTTTGCGGCATTCATTAAAGAACGAGTGATAATTCGGCGGCCACTTAGCGACAACCAAACCTTGTTTGTGGTTTGGCCAAAGCGAGTACCAGAACCTGCAGCTAAGATCACCAGCGCGACCTTAATCCTCGATTTCATACGTTCAATTATGCCACGCATCAAGAGGCGTAGGTCAGGCCTAACTCATCTTGCTGCCTTCTTAGCTTCACAATGATTGAGTTTTGATCTAACTCAACATGATCATATGTAAGTAGTTCACCCACGCTGATTGGTTTGATTATCTTTGCACCTGCAACTAAACCGATTGGAACCAAGTTGTCGCGTTTGGCATCTAATGCATTATCGGCAAAACCACGAACGGTGTACCCACCGATTCCATCAATAACATCGCCAGCGGCCAAATCCTTTTTAGTCATACACACAACCTCAGCGTTTAGGTGTGGTGCAAACAATGATGATTCCCGATCCAAGATCGCCCGGTAAACCGTGATCGGCGCTTCAATTGAAGCTAAATGGAATGGTCGGTAAAGTGCAAAGTAGGGTCCAGGACCCATAGCCAGATAACTCATTTCATGGGCAATGTACGGATCGTTGTGTCGAACAATGACAAATACACCAGGTGCAACATCACCAGTGCAGTAATCAACTACTCCCGGTCGATCCAAAATTCCGCCATCTACTTGCAGCGCAAAGGTGTCTTGTAAGGTTTTTATTGAGGAGGGCGGTCCATACATGCCACGTTTGGAAAGCTGCAACCCGGTAGTGTTTGCCAGTGCCACCATCTCGGTCATGGTTTTTGAGCCATCTGTAAATGAACACAGCATCTTCGGATTCATCTTTTTTCTAATTGCCGTCTCTTTTACTGTTTCTGGAGTACTCAAAGGCTCAAATGGATTATTTTTTCCTTTACCAGCACAGATTATTTCAAAATTAAGGTCACGTGCGTAATCGACCAGTACCTTGGCCTCAATCGGCTCATCCCCGTGACAAACAGCGTAAACAACATCATTGTCAGTTGCAATCTTGTGAAGAAGCGGACCAATAGTTACATCCATTTCTACATTTAATACTGCTACATCTTTCTTAGCTAGCAATGAAGAATGAGTAATGTGAGCGCCAATATCTGGAATCCCAGTACCTTCAATTACTAGATCAACTGGGAGTTCCGAAACAATCTGCCAGTTTGATGTTCCAGCAGGTTTACCGGCCAGGATAGCCTGCGCCAGTACATCTTTATCATCACTGAATACGATTTCGGAAATCCCAAGGTCGGCATAAACAATTTTGATTCGCTCAGCGTCGATATCAACAACTACTGCAAGTGAAATACCAACCATATGTCCCAATTGATTTCCGAAGCCACGACCCATCTGGCCAGCTCCTACCAAGGCGATCCGCGTATCTCGGCCAATCTCCTGGGCATGGGCCGCTAAGCGCGCCGAATATGTCATTTGAACTCTTTTCTAAAGTTAAAAGTTAGCGAAGCTGTGTTCGGTCAATATTTTCATGGGTGGGAAACTGCATCTCTTCCACAGTCGAACACCATTCGACAATATCACGCGAAATTTTCTGGGTTGTTATTCCCAGATCTTCCAAAATTTCGCTTCGCTTAGAGTGTTCGATAAAATCAAGCGGAACACCGATGCTATGAATCGCAACTAGGACGCCGGCATCCCGAAACATTTCAGAAAGCGAACTTGCAATTCCGCCGTGCGAAATTCCATCCTCAAGAACAACCACACTCTTATAACGCTGCGCCATTGTGATTAACGACTGCGGTAGTGGCTTGACCCAGCGCGGATCAATAACCGTTACGCCGATGCCTTCCCGATAAGCCTGAGAAGCGGCATTGACGGCAATTGCCGCCATGGCACCAATGCTTATCAGTAGTACATCTGCACTCTCGCCTCGATACAAAACATCAATGCCATCGCGCCGTTCAAAAGCGGCAATATCTGCTTGCACCGCACCTTTTGGAAAACGAACCATCGATGGGGCATCGCTGATCAATAGCGCCTCACGGAAAGTCTCGCGAAGGCGGGCACCGTCTCGGGGTGCTGCTACATGCATTGTTGGTACCAAACCAGTGAGAGCTAAATCCCAGATTCCATGATGGGAAGGTCCATCATCGCCAGTAATGCCAGCACGATCTAAGACAAAGGTAACGCCGGCATGATGCAGCGCAACATCTAGCAACAGCTGATCAAATGCGCGATTGAGAAAGGTCGAGTACATCGCAACCACCGGATGCATTCCGGCAAAGGCTAGGCCGGCCGCGCTGGTAACCGCGTGTTGTTCGGCAATTCCAACATCAATAGTGCGCTCTGGGAACCGCTTTTCAAATTCAACCAATCCAGTTGGGCCAAGCATTGCCGCAGTAATTGCAACAATATCTTTGCGCTCAGTGCCAGCTTTTACTAGCTCATCGGAAAAGACTGATGTCCAGGAAGCCACCGACTTAGCAAGCGGGGCACCAGTTTCTGGATCTACGACACCGACGGCATGAAACTTTTCCGCTTCATCTGCGATTGCAGGTTTGTGTCCACGACCTTTTTCGGTAATGACATGAATTAAAACGGGTTCGCCAAACTCCTTGGCTATTAAAAACGCTTTTTCCATTGCGGCAATATCATGACCATCAATTGGACCCATGTACTTTAAACCAAGATCTTCAAACATTCCTTGCGGGGCGATAATATCTTTGATCCCCTTCTTCATTCCGTGGAGCGTTTCAAAAATTGGGGTACCTACAACTGGTGTTTTTGAAAGGACAGACTTACCCCACTGCAAGAAGTTCTCATAGCCACGCGTGACTCGAAGGGTCGAGAGATAGTTTGCAACTCCACCAATAGTTGGCGAATATGAGCGTTCATTATCGTTAACGACGATGACCAGATTTCGTTGATCGGCGGCAGCTATATTATTGAGTGCCTCCCAAGACATGCCACCAGTTAAGGATCCATCGCCCACGACAACAACAACATGGCGATCTAATTGCCCGGTGAGGGAAAATCCACGAGATATGCCATCACCCCACGAAAGCGCCGTTGAGGCATGTGAGTTTTCAATAACATCATGTTCACTTTCGCGGCGATTAGGATAACCAGAGATGCCACTACGTTGGCGCAGCCCATCAAAATTTTGCGCGCGTCCCGTCAAAATTTTGTGTACATATGACTGATGCCCGGTATCGAAAAGGACCACATCTTTTGGCGAAGTAAAGGTTCGATGAATCGCAATGGTTAATTCAACTACACCAAGGTTGGGCCCAAGATGTCCACCACTTTTGGAGACCTTTTCAATCAGAAATTGCCGAATTTCATCAGAAAGCAGGTTTAATTGATCAAGTGATAAGCCCGCCAAGTCGGCCGGAGTTTTAATCTTCGCAAGCATGGGTTAAGTCTAGTTAAGCATGCAATCAGCGCAACACTGACGGGCCGTAACTGGCATTACGCTAGGGGCATGAATGAGTTCGGCGCTTCGGCGGCCTTATTGCGCACGGGCGTCGGCGTCGATGCCCATCAATTTGGCGATACCGGACCGTGTGCGCTGGCCGGATTGCAGTGGGCTGATACGCCGCGATTATTGGGTCATTCCGATGGCGATGCCGCAGTACACGCATTGTGTGATGCAGTTCTATCTGCCTGCCAGCTAGGTGATGTTGGAACTTTTTTTGGGGTTGATAAACCTGAAATGGCAGGCGTTTTAGGGGTTGAAATGATTCACGCGCTACGAGAGTTTGTTACTGGGAAAGGTTTTGTTATCAACAATGTCGCGCTACAAATTGTTGGAAATCAACCGAAGATCACAACTCGACGGGAAGAGGCGCAAAAAGTTTTGAGTGATGCGCTAGGTGCACCGGTTTCAGTCGCGGCAACGACATCAGATCAAATGGGGTTTACCGGCCGCGGTGAAGGTATTTATGTAATTGCAAATGCCTTGGTACAAATTCCGTGACCTTGCACTTGTACGACACCGCCACCCGAGACATTAGTGAGTTTAAATCGCTTATTTCTGGCGAAGTTTCGATCTACTTGTGTGGTGCAACGGTTCAGGGCGCGCCTCACATCGGACATGTTCGAAGCGGTGTTAACTTCGACATTTTGCGACGTTGGCTGTTAAAAAGTGGTTATAAAGTCACACTTATTCGTAACGTGACCGACATTGATGACAAGATTTTACACAAAGCATTTCATGAGGAAATGCCATGGTGGGCAGTTGCTATGAAGTACGAGCGTGCTTTCACCGCAGCTTATGCATCGTTAAATGTTTTGCCACCGACTTATGAACCTCGCGCTACAGGTCACATCACCCAGATGATCGAGTTGATGCAGAGTTTAGTTGAAAACGGTGCTGCATACGCACCTGGCAACGGCGATGTTTACTTGGAAGTTCGTAAACTTAAGCGGTATCTAACACTGTCACGACAAAATATTGATGATCTGCAATCTACCGCAGAGGCGGATGAAAGCTACAAAAAAGATGTGCGCGACTTTGCTTTATGGAAAGCAGCAAAGCCCGGCGATCCTTCCTGGCCAACACCATGGGGTGCTGGTCGGCCAGGTTGGCACTTGGAATGCTCGGCTATGGCACATGCTTATCTTGGTGAAAGTTTTGACATTCACGCCGGCGGGTTGGATCTCGTTTTCCCACACCACGAAAATGAAATTGCCCAATCGGAAGCAGCCGGTTTCGGATTTGCTAATCGTTGGTTGCACAATGCCTGGGTAACGCAAGCCGGGGAGAAGATGTCCAAATCTCTTGGCAACACATTGCAAGTTCAGGAAATCTTGAAAAATGTCCGCGGCATCGAACTTCGGTGGTATTTGGGGAGCGCCCATTACCGTTCGATGTTGGAATATTCACCGGCCGCACTAGAAGAAGCGGGCACAAATTTTCGGCGCATTGAAAATTTCTTAAGTCGATCCACTGAAATAATCGGTGACCAACCGTCACCATGTATTAGTGAAGCTTTTGCCGCCGCCATGAACGCTGATCTAGCGGTTCCAACTGCACTTGCTGCGATCAGTGAAAATCTTCGCCTGGGAAATCAAGCAATTACCGATAACGATAAGGCTGCTATTTCAAAAAACGCGGATGAAATTCGCGGCGCACTGGAAGTTTTGGGTTGCGATCCTTTTGATCCGGTTTTTGGGCAAGTTACTGGCTCGGATTTAACCTCAGCCCTTGATGGCGTAATCAAGTTAACACTAGCCGAGCGGACATCTGCCCGTGATCGTAAGGATTTTGCTGCTTCAGATACCATCCGTGATGGGCTTACTGCTTTAGGAATTACAATTGAGGACACCGCTCAGGGACCTCGCTGGTCTATCAATTAAGTACTGAAACGAGAGTTCACAATGGCTGGCAATTCATCCCGTAAAGGCGCTATTCGCCAATCAAAAAAGGGTCCATCTTCCGGTACTGGTGGAAAAAATAAGCGGCGTCTAGCAGGTAAGGGGCCAACACCAAAAGCTGAAGATCGTCCATATCACGCAGCGGCAAAACGCAAGAAGGCTGCCGAAAGACCGGAAACTCGAACTCCACGTGTCGCAAAAGGTGATCGGCCACGTGGGGAAGTTGTTGCCGGGCGTAACGCAGTTCTAGAAGCACTTCGTGAAAGTGTGCCGGCAACCGAGTTATTGGTTGCTCGCAGCATTGATGTTGATGATCGTGTTGCTGAAAGTTTAAAGCTTGCACTTCATCAAGGTTTGCAGATTCGGGAAGCGCACCGGGCGGAAGTAGAAGGTATCTCACCAAATAGCCAAGGAATCATTCTTGCGATCAAGCCTTTTCAATACTCAAGTTTTGAAGAGATTATGCTGCGCGCCAAGCACCCAGCTTTAATCGTTGCCTTAGATGGTGTGACCGATCCGCGAAACCTGGGTGCAATTATTCGAAGCGCCGCCGCTTTTGGCGCAGCTGGTGTCATCATGACCGAACGCCGTGCGGCAACCATGACCGCCTCTGCCTGGAAGTCATCGGCCGGAGCCGCGGCGCGGCTACCTATTGCACAAATTACTAACCTCGCCCGCACAATCGATGCCGCTAAAAAAGCTGGCATGTTTGTAGTTGGCCTTGATGGTGAGTCCGAAGATGTTATTAGTAACATGAAGGTTGCAACTGAGCCACTCATGGTAATTATTGGATCCGAAGGTAAAGGACTTGCCCGCTTAACCAAAGAAAAATGTGATCTTGTGATTTCGATCCCAATTAGTGCAACAACCGAGTCGCTTAATGCAAGTGTGGCAACATCGATTGCGCTGTTTCACATAGATCAGCAACGCCGGGCGAAATGAGAAGAAGGTAGTGAAATACAATCGTTTTATAGCACTTGGTGACTCTTTCACCGAAGGTATGTGTGATGAGAAAAAGTATGGCCAATACCGAGGTTGGGCAGATCGCGTAGCCGATGTGATGGCGGCCAATCAACCCGGTTTTCAATATGCAAATTTGGCGGTCCGCGGAAAATTACTTCGCCAAGTTATAGCCGAACAAATAGAACCAGCACTGGCTCAAGTTGTTGATAAAACAACTCTGGTTTCTTTTCATGCCGGTGCAAATGATGTGATTCGACCAAAATACAACCCCAACCTTATTTTACCGTTGTATGCCGAAGCTGCACGCAAAATTGCCGCATCTGGCGCAACGGTTATGTTATTTACGGTTTTGGAAGATAGTGGCAAAGAGGGTCGTTTGGCGGCATCTTGGAAAGCACGCTTCCGAGATTTTAATGAAAATGTGAAAGTGGTCGCGGATGAAATAGGCGCAATATTTTGCGATGCAAATGAGGAATTAGCATTTAAAGATCCACGGTTTTTAGCTTTCGATCGTTTGCATTTGAATCAATTGGGACATCATCGGGTTGCGCACGCAGTATTAGAAAGTATTGAACTGCCATTTGATACGACTTGGCGTACTCCACTGGAACAATCAGAACTTTCAACCAAATTTGCGCAAGCTGGAGTCACGCTTTTATGGTTTGTTACCTTCGCGTTGCCATGGATGTGGCGACGTGCCCGCGGCAAATCATCGGGGGATGGACGTACCTGTAAGTATCCAACTGCAATTAACTGGCCGTTGACCCACTTAGATGAGGCACAAGTAAATTAGATTTGGGTAACAGTCCATTCCCAGGCATGAATACCTGGCTTGATAATGTACTTATCTAAGGTGTCCGGCCCACATGAGGCGGTTCCCACGCCGCGATGTGCGGTATCGATATGAACGACCGTGTTTACGCAGGGTTTTACTTCAACATCATGCGTGGAATCAGCCAATTCGGTATCTCGGTTAGGGGTTACCGACACCTGTGCCGGCTTTGACATTTGAAAGCGCAGCCCATTGCCGGCACTGTTGGTAACTTCGAACCATCGAACCGCAACGTGAGCGCCATTTTCTTGTGGTCGCACATACGGAATGTATTGGGCGGCAACAGTTGAAAGGTAACGACCAATACGACCAATTTTTCGATCGGGATAAGTTTCGTGTGGGCCGATTCCAAAGTACTGAAGTTCATTGAGTGTTCCATCTAGTTCAAATAATGTTCCCACGCGGGCCAGATCAGTAAATACTTTTGGCAATGTCACCGATTCCTTGACCGTAAAACCTTCAACAACCGGTGTGATCAATTGTGTGTGCTTAAAGGAAATACCAGTACTTGTCTCCCAAGTATTTGAAATTTTAATTGATGTCGGCGTCTGCTTTACGACGCAGTCAGTGCGGGAAATTTCACGAACACCATAGCGTTCCCATTTGGCAGCAATATGGCCAATTCGATCATTGTCAGTTGGTGCCCGCCATAATGAGATCGATGGTGCTACGACTCCATAGGGCAGGTTGATCTGTCCATGTTCATCGACCACATCACCTAGTTTGGAACTCTTTTTTGGAGCTGCTAGTGCTTGTGATGGCAAAGCTATTTGATTCCAAGCAACTTCATTCATGGAAAGAGCCCAAGGTGTGTTTGAAATATGCAAGAGTGAGAAGTTAATAAATCGCTCACCGCGAGAAATTCCCTTAACTAACTTTTTAGAGGTGACCTTAAAGTTTACAGATTTCCGGGGCATAACTCTGGCAAGTTTAACGAGGCCAAAATCTTCAATCACGCCATCGCAAGTAATCGACCATTGCAGTTGAAATTGGCCGAGATCCTTAAAGAAATTCTTATTAAATACCTTGAATTGGCCAGTTGCAGCCTTAATTGCGGTCACTACAATGGGTGCAGCAAGTGCCTTAAATTCATGCATCGCAGGCTTGGCAACACGATCTGGGAAGAGCATTCCATCCAGACAGAAATTTCCATCATGCTTACTTTCACCGTAATCACCACCATAGGCATTGCGTTTTGAACCATCAGGCATTGTCTGCACCGGGCCGTGATCCCACATCTCCCAAATGAACCCCCCCTGCAATCCGCGGGTTGATTCAATCACTTCCCAATACTCTGCCAGGGTTCCATTGCTATTTCCCATCGCGTGCGAGTATTCACACATAATCAATGGGCGATCAGCTTTTGTAGATTTTGCATACTCCTTAATTGCGTTTATGGATGGATACATTGGTGGAATAACATCAGTTAAGGAGTGACTTCCCATCCAATTACCACGAATCCCGCCTTCGTAATGCAAAGGTCGTGATGGATCAAAGCTTCGGGCAAATGCGGCAGCTGCTTCATGATTTGATCCCGCACCAGATTCATTTCCGAGCGACCACATGACAACTGATGGATGGTGGATATCGCGCTGCACCATCCGACCTACGCGATCGACAAATGCGGTTAAGTAACGAGTGTCGTTGCAGATAGATGAGATAAATGCATGGGATTCGATATTTGCCTCACCGATTACATAGAAACCGAGCTCATCGCAAAGATCTAGAAACGCCGCGTCATTTGGATAATGTGATGTTCGCACTGCATTGAAATTCCAACGTTTAAGTTCGAGCAAATCTTGTCGCATGTCATCTCGAGTTAGTACGCGACCGGTAAAGCGATTGAAATCATGGCGATTGATTCCATAAAAAATAATTGCTTGTCCGTTAACTAAAAAATCTTGGCCCTTGATAAGAATTGATCTAAAACCAATTCGTTGTTGTGATAATTCAATGACTGCACCTTCGGGATTGCGCAGCTCAATATCTAGCGTGTAGAGATTAGGCTCTTCCGCCGACCAAGCTTTGATTTTTGCTACCCTGATTGCCAGCGCGATCTCACCTTCTGGTGGCGGTTCCATGATCGAAATAGCTGTTTTGGCTGATTGTGGCAGATTGCCATTCCAGAACTTTGAATGAAAGTAATCCCGAGCTGCAATTGCAACCGCTTCCGGAGTTTGGGTCCAGATCGGTGCCACGAAAGTTACAAGAGTCATTGAAACCCTCGCGCTCTTTACTTTTGGAAGTTCGCGCACAGATACATGTAGTGAGTATCCATCTGTTGGTTCATTTTCAATTGCCGAAATCTTGGCACGAACATCGATTGTTCCGGTAGAAAGATCTTTTTCTAAACCAGCTATAGTTGCAAATTTTTCTATGAAAACCTTATTAGTTGCATAAATTTTTACCGAACGAGTTATTCCACCATGCCACCATTGATCTTGGTCTTCGATGAATGTGGCATCTGACCATTTTGTAACGTCAATGCGAAGTACATTGTTACCACTTTTTACAAACTGAGTGACATCAAATTCAGCGGCCAAGCGTGAATCCTTAGTAAGACCGACTTCTTCACCGTTGATATAAACTAGGGCAACTGACTCGTAGCCACCAAGTTGCAAAACGACACGTTTGCCGCTCCAAATTTTTGGAATATCGAAGTCTCGTTCATAAACGCCAGTTGGATTTTCAGCTGGTACAAATGGAGGTTGCTCCTCGAATGGCATTTGCACATTTGTATAAATTGGTTTATCAAAGAAGATGTCGGATGGCTCCTGCATGGTCCACAAACCCGGAACTGGAATTGAGCTCCAATTCTTGCCTAACTTTTCAGTTGGTTTGTGTAACAACTGAAAGCGCCAGGTCCCATCAAGCGATATCTGCTCAAAATGCTCAATATTGAGCATGGGTAAACGGTTGATCGAGGTTGTCTCAGGACTCATCCAATAGTTATTGATCACGGGGGCAGTCTCGCAGGAAAAATGAAGTTAAACACCTGCTTCCAGCGTGAAAATTTGCGTTCATTTAACTCTTGTTTTTACACCGATTACCTGCTGTTCACGTAAAAAGGAGAGAATTGTCCCGTGAGCATGGAGTACTTAACCGACCGAGAGGTGAGTTGGCTCGCCTTCGATCAACGTGTACTCGAGTTAGCCGAGGATCCCACGACACCTCTGTTGGAACGACTCCGATTTTTAGCGATTTCAGCCGCAAACCTCGATGAATTTTTCATGGTTCGAGTCGCGACATTAATGAGCAAAATTGAAAATGATGTTGTAGCCGCAAATATTGCCGGTTTCAAACCCAAAGAGCTATTAAGTAATATTTCGATTAAAACCAAGGAACTAGTCGCGCGCCAAACTCGCGTCCTACATGAAGAGATAATGCCAGCATTAGAAAAGTACGGAATTGAATTTGTCAATTGGAATTCATTGAATGAATCAGAACGTACTTATGTTACGAAACTCTTCCAAGACCGAATCTTCCCCGTACTTACCCCACTGGCGGTAGATCCCACTCATCCATTTCCTTATGTCTCGGGTTTGTCACTTAATCTTGCGGTCGTTGTAAAAAACCCAGCAACTCAACAAGAATTCTTTGCCCGCGTAAAAGTTCCAGAAATTCTGCCACGATATATTGCAACCTCAAAAACTGGATCGACTCGATTTTTACCGGTAGAAGATTTAATTTCTATACACCTACATGAATTATTTCCCGGAATGATTATTGAAGATCATTACACATTTCGAGTCACCCGAAATCAAGATATTGAATTAGAAGAGGAAGAAACTGAAGATTTATTAGTTTCATTGGAACAAGAGTTATTGCGTCGTAGATTTGGTCCACCAGTTCGTCTTGAAATTGAATCTGGTGTTGGTGAAAAACTCGTTACGCAACTGGCTTTGGAACTTGGCATTGGCGAAGAGAATATTTTTCACGTTGATGTGCCGTTAAATTTGACTTCACTCGATAAGATCGCCGATTTAGATTTTCCAGATCTGCGATTTTTGCCATTTCGATCACGTACGGCTAATGCGCTAGCGGAGGTGGATCCAGAAGACGCGGACATGTTTTTTGCCGCTATTCGGCAAGGTGAAATTTTGCTGCATCATCCATACGAATCCTTTACCTCGTCGGTTGTGCACTTCCTCGAAAATGCCGCGCGCGATCCACATGTCCTGGCAATCAAGCAAACCCTGTATCGAACATCGGGTGATTCTCCTATTATTGAGGCTTTAATCGAAGCTGCCGAAGCTGGTAAACAAGTTGTTGCGGTGATTGAGATTCGGGCACGTTTTGATGAACAAGCAAATGTGCGTTGGGCTCGAAAACTGGAAGCAGCGGGTGTGCACGTTGTGTACGGATTGATGGGGTTAAAGACTCATGCCAAACTTTCCCTAGTAGTTCGAGATGAGCCGCAAGGAATTCGGCGCTACTGTCATATTGGTACCGGAAATTACAATCCAAAGACGGCACGTATTTATGAAGATTTAGGAATGCTTAGTGCGGAATTAGAGCTCACGGCGGATATAAGTCGTTTATTTAATCAGTTGTCTGGTTTTGCGCCTCAATCAACTTATTCCAGATTGTTAGTTGCGCCCCGAACACTTCGTTCTGGGTTGATCATGAGAATTGATCGTGAAATTGAGCATGCGCAGAGCGGTCGCTCTAGCGGAATCCAATTTAAGTTGAACTCCATTTTGGATGAAGGTTTTGTTGCAAAACTTTACGAAGCTTCGCAAGCTGGAGTTAAAATTGAACTATTGATTCGTGGAATTTGTGCCGTGCAACCGGGAATATTAGGCATTTCAGAAAACATAATCGTAAAGTCTGTCCTCGGGCGATTTCTTGAGCATTCACGCATTTATCACTTCGTGAATGGCGGTAATGATGAATATTGGATTGGTAGCGCAGACTTGATGGGTCGTAATTTGGATCGTCGCGTGGAAAGCTTGGTCTTGATCCAGCGCAAAGACCATCACCAGCGGCTACAAGGGTTACTTGATTTGGGACTTTCAGAGTCAACCTCTTCGTGGGAGTTGAAAGGGACAAACTGGTCTAGATCAACAAAAAAGGGCTTAATAAATGTTCACGCCGAACTCATGAAGAAGTATGCAAGGGGCAGTTAATTGATCGAGCAAGAAAATGTGATGGTTGCGGCAGGTGTCGTTCTTTGGCGTCGCTTGTCGGAAGATTTACTGCAGGTAGCGTTAATACATCGACCACGCTATGACGATTGGTCTTTTCCAAAAGGAAAGGTTGAAGCAGGTGAATCAGAGATCAGCGCGGCATTCCGTGAATCATTTGAAGAGACTGGTTATAACTGTACCTTCGGCCCAGAACTTTGCACAGTTGAGTATTTAGTTGGTGACATTAAAAAAACGGTGCGCTATTGGTCTGCTCAAGCAATTGGTGAACCTACGCCAGTAATGGATGCTAGTGAAGTTGATCAATTGATTTGGTTAACGACCGAAGATGCAGTTACAAAACTTTCCCGCAAGGGTGACAAAGTAGTGCTTAAAAACTTCAAAAAGTTTGGTGCTGACACAATTCCACTTGTTTTATTAAGACATGGCAAGGCAATTGCACGGGAAGAGTGGTTGGGTGATGACGGCGATCGCCCGCTTGCGCAACTTGGGCAGATTCAAGCGATGCGTATGCTTTCCAAGTATTTGCCATTTGGCGTGACTGAGATCCATACCTCGGATGCGGTCCGTTGTTACGAGACGGTCGCGCCGATGGCACGCTCACTTTCTTTGAATATGATTTACTGGAGTGAATTAAGTGAGTATGCATTTGAGAAAGATAAGAAAGCGGCGTTCAATGTGATCAACGAGATTATAGAGAGCGAAGTCCGGGCGCTGGTCTGTGGTCATAATCCCGTGCTGCCCGGGATTGTTAAGAAATTTATTGGCAAAAAAAGCTTTAAAGAGTTAGAACATGGACTGTTGCCAGGCGAAGCCTGGATTTTGCACCATAGAGATGGCGCGATCGTTGCGATCGATTGGCTGCCCGCCCCGCAAGGTTAATCGCTGAGCCAATCCAGCCGCCGTAACACGATTCCCTCCCGTAGCGCCCATGGGCAGATCTCAACTTCAGCAACATCTAAGCTCACCATCACGGCATGGGCAACAATTGCGCCGGCAACTATTTGTCCAGCCCTGCTTTCAGACACACTCGGTAATTCGGTACGCATCTTTTTCGTCATGGTTGTTAATCTCTCTATGGCAAATTTTAGGGAAGATCTTTCTAAATACTTGGGATCATCGCCACTCCAATGTGAAGTAATCCGAGCTAACGTTCTGAAGGTCTTGCTCGTCGCAACAAAATGGTTTGCGTCATGAGTTCTAAGGGATTCAGGTAATGAGTTCTTGAGCATTTCTGCAACATGTTTCTCTAAGACTTTAATTTCTTTAGAACTGTATGGATCATTACTGAGAAAATTATAGGTAAGACGGGAAGCACCAAGCGGCAATGACAAGGTTGCTTCTGGGCTTTCATCGACGCCACTGGCAATTTCTAAGGAACCGCCTCCGATGTCTAATACCAATAACTTTCCGGCAGACCAACCAAGCCAACGGCGAACCGCTAAGAAGGTCATCGAAGCTTCATCATTTCCATTAAGAACTTGCAGATCAATTCCGTGTGTACGATTAATTTCGGCAATGATCTGCGCCCCATTTTTGGCATCTCGCACCGCTGAAGTAGCAAAGGCTAAAATCTCATCAGTTTCATTTTTATGGGCATGCAATACCGACTCAGCAATTGCCTGATTAAGTAATTGAACTCCTTGGGCAGATATTGCACCATCACTATCTAGGTGCTGCGTTAACTGTAGTTCCACCTTGTAATTGGTGGCTGGAGTTGGGCGTGCTCCAGGGTGGGCATCCATGACTTGTAGATGAATAGTGTTGGAGCCAACATCTAGAACGCCTAGTCTCACTTGGCCAACCTATCGGTGGCGCCCTGAAAAATCGCGGATTTTCACATTTTGCCCAACACTGCCATAATTGCCCCTGCGCTCTTCGGGTTAACTCGAAGAGCAGGCCTCTCTAGCTCAGTGGTAGAGCAGCGCACTTGTAATGCGCAGGTCGTCAGTTCAATCCTGACGGGGGGCTCTAGTGCTACCGCAAGGATGTAATTATCAGTGGCCTCATTTATGGTGTTGCTACCAGCAAAATTACTCTGGTTGATTGTTAATGGGGTTTACCCGTCTTACCGGCGTCAAAGTTATTGGATAACTTAAGTCATGCAAAAACTGCAACATAATCGTATTGAATAAACTCGTTTTTTCTTTTACCAATGCATGCGAAGTTCCAGGAATAACCGCTAGTTGGCCTAATGGAATAGCTTCATATAATTCCCGGGTATGTGCCAATGTGACTACGTCATCATCACCTGAAACAATCAATACGGGGCACTGAATTTTTGCTAAATCTTCCTTTGAAATATCTGGTTCAGTTTTCCAGATTCTAAACATGCGTTCAACTTTTTCCAACAAGGTATGTGGCTGATCAGGTGAAATCAGCGTGTATTCAGCTAAATCTTCCTCAGAAACAGTTGGCTCTCCCATATCAAACTCGATACCTGAGTAATGGAAGTTACCGCCGATAGCGACTATTGATTTGACTAGATCAGGCCGAGCGATCGCAACCATGAGTGCAATGACCGCGCCATCGCTGTACCCAACTAAATGGGCCGGTTGCCTTACGACATCTTCTAGATAGGAAATCGCTTCTTGCGTTTGGAAATCAAAATGCAAACTTCCTGGTTGATCTGATGTAAATCCATGCCCGGTCCGGTCATATCCATACACGTGAAAATCAACTTCTAGAGCGGGAACGAGCAAGTAATCCCAACTCGAAGTTTTACTTAAGCCACCGTGCAATAAGACAACGGCTGCCGCATCATTATCCCAGTCATAGTTGTAAATCTCGTGGCCACGCAGGTTGATGTATTCAGGCATTAAACAGAGTCCATGATGTGCCGATTGCCGCGATCAAAAGTAAAGTAGTTCCAAGTCCAGTCCGCTATGGTTCCAATTTTATTTCGTCCACCAAGCAAATAAAACAGATGAAGAAATAGCCAGGCAAACCAGGCCAGAATTCCAACTAGCCGGAAGTTTTTGACTTCAACAATTGCCTTATGTCGACCAATTGTTGCCATCGATCCCTTGTCTACATATTTAAATGGTTTTAAATCCTGTCCGGTTGCCAAACGCTTGATCTGTTTTGCAACCCATCGACCTTGCTGCATCGCAACTGGTGCAACCATTGGTAATAAATTACCGTTGACTCCGGTAAAAGCGGCGATATCGCCAATCGCAAAAATATGTGGGTAATTCTTAACCTGCAGCGTATCTTCGACATCGATTCTGGTATTTATGAGCGGTAAATTTAACTGTTTTGCGACCGGTTCACCTCTTACTCCGGCCGCCCAGATTGTTACCTCCGAATTAATATTTTCCCCATTTTTAATTTCAATTGAACGTGGATTAATCTGCTTGACCGCGGTATTGAGATGAACGCGAACACCAAGTTTTTCTAAATCCTTCTTGGCATGTGCTGATAATTTTTCGGAAAACATTGGCAAAATACGCGGGCCAGCTTCAATCAAATTTATTTGAATATGTGCTGCCGCATGAGCTTGGTCATTGGCCAGTGGTCCTCTTACCAATTCGGCGAAAGCGCCAGCCATTTCAACCCCAGTTGGCCCGCCGCCAATCACTGATATTGACAAAATAGTTTCATCTTCAAATCTGCAAAGATCTTCGAATCGTCGCATCACTTCGGTACGAATAGCGATAGCCTCACTGACACTTTTCATAGCCAGCGCATGTTCGGTAACACCTGGGATTCCAAAATCGGCGGTGGCTGAGCCAAGTGCAACTACCAAATAATCGAACTCTAGAACTTCACTGCTATCTAACTTTATTGATCTATTTTTGTGGTCAACAACGACTGGCGAGCCCATACGAAATTGAACGCCAGAGTTGCGAAGTGCCCCCCGAATCGGAGTTGCCACATGGTCCGCGGCTAAGCCAGCCGTAGATACCTGATACAAAAGCGGCAAGAAAGTTTGAAAGTTATGTCGATCTACCACCGTTACCTGCGCAAAATCTGCCATTGCTCTGGCAGCGGTCAGGCCTCCAAAGCCGGCACCGAGTATTACCACCCGAGGTTTCAATGGTGAGGTTTGCATATAGTAAGTCTAGGCTTCACAGCATGAGCATGCCCAATCAAAATCGTAAATACCTAGTCACGGGGGCATCTGGCTATGTTGGTGGCCGTTTGGTTCGGGCCTTAGTCGAAGATGAGTGTGATGTCCGCATTTTGGTGCGTAATGCCAACAAGATAAGACATCAGCCATGGGCTCCCTTAGTGGATATCTTTATAGGTAATGCCCAAAATTATGAAGATTTGCTTGGGGCACTCAAGGAGGTGCACACCGCTTATTACTTATTGCATTCAATTAATCTTGGAGCGAATTTTAATCAGATTGAAGCTGATATGGCACGCAACTTTGCGAAGGCGGCCGCGGTCGCTGGGGTACAACAGATTGTTTATCTTGGCGGAATTGCAAATGCTAAAAAAATTAGTAAGCACCTAGCGTCTCGGGTTGAAACGGGTGTGCAACTCGCCTCAACCTCAGTTGCGGTAATGGAGCTTCGTGCCGGAATTATCATTGGTTCCGGCTCGGCAAGTTTTGAAATGTTGCGCCACTTAACGCACCGGTTGCCAATTATGACAACGCCGAAGTGGGTTCGGAATAAGACTCATCCAATCGCAATCCGCGATGTTTTGTACTACTTAAAAGCGGCCGGAATGCTGGAAAAACCAGTCGCAAAAGTTTTTGATATTGGTGGTCCGGAAGTTTTGACCTATGAAGACATGATGCAAAAGTTTGCAAAGTTATCAGGCCTAAAGAAACGTTTGATTATTAAAATCCCAGTTTTAACTCCTAATTTTTCAAGTTTGTGGATCGGTTTAGTGACACCTGTTCCAACCGCACTTGCCAGACCATTAGTTGGCTCGCTTATAAGTGAGGTTGTTGCAGATCCTGCTAAAAGCATTGATGCCCTCATTCCAAAACCTGCTGAAGGTTTATTAGATGTTGCAACCGCAATTAATTTAGCGCTCACCAGAACCACAACTCATGGCGTTGAAACGCGTTGGTCGGATGCGACTACGCCAACAGCGCCTTGGCAAAAGGCCCAAGGAGATCCTTCCTGGGCTGGTGAAACAATATTAAAAGATCGTCGGGAAGCAACTACCGATGTACCTGCCGATTTAATCTGGAAACAGATTGAAGGTATTGGCGGAGATCATGGTTGGTTTGGGGCTGATCTTTTATGGTGGGGAAGAGGAGTTATCGACCGCGCATTTGGCGGCGTTGGCTTGCGTCGTGGCCGACGCGACCCGGATTTCTTGCGGGTTGGTGAGAGTCTCGATTTCTGGCGGGTAGAAGAATTAGAACGAGGGAAACATTTAAGACTCTATGCCGAAATGATCTTGCCCGGAAAAGCATGGCTTGATTTCCAGGTAGAAAGTATTGATGGGAAAACTCATATTGTGCAAGAGGCAACATTTACACCACGTGGCCTCGGCGGCCAGATGTACTGGCGAGCGGTTGCGCTATTTCACTCACTTGTATTTCCTACTATGTTGCGCAATATTGTAAAGAAAGCACAGAAAGATGCATGAGTTCACGCGCGAAGTTGAAGAGCTGGCACATGAGGTTTTGCAGTACAGCCTGGCGCGGTTAAAAGATGACCCGCCACTAGATGGTCCGCGCACTGCCGAAGATTTATTTAGTGAGGTAGGAAATACCATTACCGCCAAAGGCTTAGGCGGAGCGGCAGCCCTTGAAGTATTTACAAATGTTTTAGCAAAGGCTTGCATCTCCACTGATCATCCACGCAACTTGGCATTTATTCCGTCGGCACCAAGTGAATACGCAAACCTTTTTGATTTAGTCGTAGGTGCAAGTGCGCTGTATGGGGGATCTTGGCAAGAAGGTGCCGGCGCAGTCTTTGCTGAAAACCAAGCAATCCAATGGTTAATTGACTTAGCAGGGCTGCCGGCAAGTGCAGGTGGTGTTTTTGTGCAAGGCGGCACTGTTGGCAATCTTTCCGCACTTGTTGTTGCACGCGCCGAAGCTCGCAAAAAGCATGGCAATCCAGCACGTTGGGTAATTGTTTGTAGCGAAGAGGCACACTCCTCTATCGCATCGTCTGCGAATGTGATGGATGTAGATGTTTTAAAAGTGCCGGTTGATGCTAAAGGAAAGTTGCAGGGCGCTGCCGTAGCCGCTGCCATTGATGAACTTCACACAACAACACCGAATCGAGTATTTGCAGTTGTTGCCACATCTGGCACCACAAATTTGGGAATTATCGATGACCTCAAGGGAATTGGCAGCGCCGCCCATGATCGAGATATTTGGTTCCATGTTGATGGGGCTTATGGATTGGCTGCCTTGTGCGCGCCATCGGTTAGAGCAAAATTTGCCGGAATCGAAGATGCTGATTCCTTTATCGTGGATCCGCACAAATGGTTATTTGCCCCATTTGATGCCTGCGCACTTGTTTATCGAAATCCAGAATTAGCAAAAGAAACACATTCACAACATGCATCTTATTTAGATACCTTAAAAGATGATCAATGGTCGCCCTCAGATTATGCAATTCATTTAACTCGTCGCACGCGTGGCTTGCCATTCTGGTTCTCATTGGCCGCGCATGGGACCGATGCCTATACAAAAGCAATGGAACAAACACTCACCGTCGCCCAAGATGCCGCCGAACTTATCCGAAAGCATCCAAACCTCGAATTACTTCTTGATTTAGAACTATCTATTGTTGCCTTCACTCGCACTGGTTGGAGTGCATCGGATTATCAAAAGTGGAGCGACCAACTCTTGGCTGATCAGATTGGTTTTGTTCCACCCTCTTCCCATCGCGGCCAGCCAATTCTGCGATTTGCAATAGTTAATCCATGGACCAAAATCAGTGATATCCAAATTATTTTGGACAGGCTCTAAATCCCACACTTTGAGCTTACGCTGACCTAAGATTTCAATCATGTCGGCACAAGAAGAGTCAGCGCTCAACCCTGGCCTGAGCGAGCTCGAACTACGTATCCTAGATTTTGAAGGTAATTGGTGGCGCTATGCCGGCGCCAAAGAAGCGGCAATTAAAGAGCTTTTTGAGCTGACTGCGCCGCGTTACTACCAACTTCTCAATGATTTGATTGACCGCGACGGCGCGCTAGCCTCCGCCCCGATGCTAGTTAAGCGGCTACGCCGCCTGCGCGAAGCTCGAATGGCCACCCGGATGGCCCGCTAAACAGCCTCGTTTTGCGCCACGGAAATAAAGGCTCTAGATTTGGCGTTAGCACTCTCGGGGTGCGAGTGATAAAGCCCCCCGCCTAACGAAAGACCAAACACAAGGAGCACAACTCATGGCAAAGCAGATTGCCTTTAATGAAGAAGCACGTCGTGGCTTAGAGCGCGGCATGAATATCTTGGCCGATGCGGTCAAGGTAACCCTTGGACCTCGCGGACGAAATGTTGTTCTCGAGAAGAAGTGGGGCGCCCCAACAATTACTAATGATGGCGTTTCCATTGCAAAGGAAATTGACCTGGAAGATCCATGGGAGAAGATCGGCGCCGAGCTGGTTAAGGAAGTTGCCAAGAAGACGGATGATGTTGCCGGCGACGGAACAACAACTGCAACTGTGCTAGCCCAGGCAATGGTGCGCGAAGGTTTGCGTAACGTTGCAGCTGGTTCAAACCCAATGGCACTAAAGCGTGGAATTGAAAAGGCAGTTGCTGAGATCGTTGCCGAATTACTATCTATGGCTAAGAGTGTTGATTCAAAGGAGCAGATCGCCGCAACTGCATCTATCTCAGCTGCAGATGCAACTATCGGCGACATGATCGCGGAGGCAATGGACAAGGTTGGTAAGGAAGGCGTTATCACGGTAGAGGAGTCCAATACCTTTGGTCTAGAGCTAGAGCTCACTGAAGGTATGCGCTTTGATAAGGGTTACATCTCGCCCTACTTTGTAACTGACCAGGATCGCATGGAAGTTGTTTTAGAAGATGCCTATGTTTTGATTTGTAATTCCAAGATCGCAAACATTAAGGATCTAGTACCAATTTTGGAAAAGGTAATGCAATCAGGTAAGCCACTTGCAATCATCGCCGAAGATGTTGAAGGTGAAGCGTTGGCAACTTTGGTGGTTAATAAGATTCGTGGAACTTTCCGTTCGGCAGCTGTGAAAGCACCAGGTTTTGGTGATCGTCGCAAGGCGATGCTGCAAGATATTGCAATTCTTACCGGTGCAACTGTTATTTCAGAGGAAGTTGGCCTTCGGCTAGATGCGGCAGAGCTTGACTTATTGGGTCGCGCTCGCAAAGTCGTGATCAGTAAAGAAGAGACAACAATCGTTGAAGGTGCTGGCGATGAGGCCCAGATCAAGGGTCGCGTTCAACAGATTCGGACCGAGATCGAAAACTCTGACTCAGATTACGACCGTGAGAAGTTGCAAGAACGGTTGGCAAAGCTGGCCGGTGGTGTGGCTGTGATTAAAGCCGGCGCTGCAACTGAGGTAGAACTAAAGGAGCGCAAGCACCGCATTGAAGATGCAGTTCGAAATGCCAAGGCTGCCGTAGAAGAAGGAATCGTTGCCGGTGGTGGCGTGGCACTTCTACAAGCAGGCGCAGCGGTATTTAAGCGGCTGAGTGATTTAACAGGTGATGAAGCAACTGGTGCCAAGATTGTGGAGTATGCAATTGAAGCGCCAATCAAGCAGATCGCAATTAACGCAGGTCTAGAGGGTGGAGTCGTAGTTGAGAAGGTACGTCACCTGCCAACTGGACATGGCCTGAACGCTGCAACTGGTGAATATGTTGACATGATCAAAGCTGGAATTATTGATCCGGCAAAGGTGACCCGTTCTGCGCTGCAAAATGCGGCATCAATTGCGGCACTGTTTATTACAACTGAAGCAGTAATTGCAGATAAACCAGAGAAGTCAGCCGCGGCCCCACAAGGCGGCGGTGATATGGACTTCTAACCAAGTTCAAGAAGTAATTACGCCTAGCGTCGCCCTCGAGCAGTACCCAATAATCGGCTCATTTATTCACCGATTAACGCGAGGGCGGCGTTCTGCTTTACCCTTCACCCATGGTACAAAGAGTGGGAAAGAAGTTGCTCAAGAAATTAGCACCAGCGACTAGTGCTGCCTTCGATGCGACCGACCTTGCCCGCGCCGCAATTCTTGCGCAAGCTGAAAAAGTTACTCACGTTGGCAGTTTCGTCTCAGTTGAATTTGATGATGAAAATCGAGTGGCAACATATTTATTTGAAGCAAATCTTTCCGGTTATAAAGGTTGGCGTTGGTGTGTCACCGTTGCCAAGGTCGAGGAAGCTGCCGAGCCAACGATTTGTGATGTCGTAGTTTTGCCAGGTCCGGATGCATTGCGGGCACCAGAATGGATTCCTTA
>Ga0209702_10002423_pt1 | contig 32556 bp, 30 predicted proteins | sample FRY01_FD_187210 | JGI IMG/M metagenome (GOLD analysis project Ga0209702, IMG submission 187210) | Freshwater microbial communities from Lake Fryxell liftoff mats and glacier meltwater in Antarctica - FRY-01 (SPAdes) (version 2) | ecosystem: Environmental > Aquatic > Freshwater > Ice > Glacier...
AGTCAGGGGAGGAAATCGTCGACCATTGCTGCGATGCCTGGAACAAATTAATCGCCGAAACAGGCCGCATCAACTCCATCGGATACCGCGATTGGGCCCACCAGTCATGATTACTGAGATGTGGTATCAGACGTGCTCGCACAATTCCAAATTCAAAGAAAAATAGGTATATTTGGCTTGGACTACAGGCGGCCGATTAAAGCCCTGCCTGAACCAGCCAATCGTGGAATTGTCGTACCGGCCGTTCCTCCAGCGATTGCGGACGGCACACGAACCAATAGCTATACGGGCTTTCAATCTCGACATCGAAAATCTTGCGCAGGCGGTTGTCCGATGCGCGCCGCATATGATCATCATGCATGATCGCGATGCCCAAACCCTGCGCTGCTGCTTCCAGAATCAACTGACCCGAGTCGAAATGGTCGATTGCGGCCGGTTCCAGCGCATCCAGCTTCAGCGTGTGTTTCCATGCCTCGAAACTGTCGGGCAATTCATTGTGGAGGAGGAAAGTCTGCTTCGACAATTGTTCAATGCTGGGCTCGCTTCCCAGTTCTGCAGCAAGTTCTTTGCTACAAATTGCGTGGACCATATTGTGGTCGAGCCGGACGGCATGCAGCGCCCTGTTTGGTCGGCGTGACAGAATAATCGCAGCGTCCAGCGTATCGCCGACGCGGTCTTCTAGCTGCGGGCCAGTGTCGATATCGATATGCAGCAACGGGTGCATTGTGCGCAATTCCTGCAATCTGGGGAACAGTCTCTGGCTGCCGAACAGCGGCAGGACACCCAGATGGAGCCGCAGCAGGGACAGGCTTTCCGACTGGCTTTCAACAGCGCGGGCAAGCGATTCCAATTGCGGCGCGACAGCTTCGTAAAATGCGCTGCCTTCAATCGTCAGCTGCATCGACTGGCGCGCGCGGGTGAACAATTTCTTGCCGACGAATTCTTCCAGATTGGCAATCCGGCGCGATAATGCAGACGGGCTGAGGCCGAGTTCTTCCGCAGCGGCCCGGGACGACCCAAGCCGCACTGTACGCACAAACGCTTCTAATGCGCGGAGGGGAGGAAGTCGGCGGACCGGCATAAATCTAGAATGTGGCGTTTAGATCAATTTGTCGAGCAGTTCTTCGCACACGCAGAAAAGACTATGTCAGAGCTAAGCTTCGGGGTCTTCCGCATTGCCTGGTGGGTGAAGCCGCAATCGCTTAACATGGGTTGCATCGGCGGCGGTGATTTCCATCCGCCAGCCGCTAGGATGCGTTACAATCGCGCCGACTTGCGGGACTTGTTCCGCCAGAACGAATGCCAATCCGCCTAAGGTATCGACCGATTCCTCGACTTCGGCCAGCCGCGGATCGACGATCTCGGCTACATCTTCCAATTCTGCGCGGGCATCGCAATCCCACATTCCTTCGCCAATCGCCACGATCAGCTCTTCGGGAATGTCGTCATGCTCATCCTCGATATCGCCGACGATTTCCTCGACCAGATCTTCGATCGTGATGATCCCGTCTGTGCCGGAGAATTCATCGACCACCACCGCCAGATGAATCCGGCGGCTGCGCATGTCCGCCAGCACGTCCAGCGCATTGCGTGATTGCGGGACATATAGCGGTTGGCGCATCAGCGTGGTCCAGTCTGAGGGCGGATCGAGACTGCGGGCCAGAAACGGGAACACATCCTTGATGTGGATCATCCCGATCACCTTATCCAACGTATCGCGGTATACCGGGAAACGGGAATGGCCATGTTCGGCAAATGCTTCGATCAATAGTTCCCACGTCGCATCGGCCGGCACCGCGATGATCTCGCCGCGCGGAATCGCTACATCATCGGCGTCATGTTCGCTGAAATGGAGCATATTGCGCAGCATCTGCCGCTCAACGCTTGATAAATCGCCATTTTTCGGTTCATCTCCGTCGGACGAATGCTCGTCCTCATGATCGTCGATCACTTCCTCCAGCTGTGCGCGTAGGGAGCGGTCGCCGTCATCGACACCTAATAATTTGCGAAGTGCGAGCCACAGCCCGCCTCTACTTTCCGCTTCTCCGGCGGGGGAATCTAAGTCGGGCATGGCCCTTCGTGGGTACTCCTGGGAATCGTTAGACCCATATGGGCCAAGTCTAGTATGGGTTACTCAGCCCCATAATCGCAAGTGCGTTAATTTCCAATCTTTCCATTGCATCTGCTTCAAGATCGGAGCGGACATGATCATATCCCGCCAGATGGAGCAGCCCATGAATTATCAGGTGGGCGGCATGATCGGCCACGGAAATCCCCTTGTCCGCAGCTTCGCGGGCGCAGGTTTCATAGGCCAGCGCGAGGTCGCCAAGCATTTCGGGGCCGCCATCAGTCTTGAGCGCGAGCAGCTCATCCCGCGTGAGCATCGGGAAAGACAAAACGTTGGTCGGCTTGTCCTTGGTCCGCCATTCGCGGTTGAGGGTGTGAACTTCCGCGTCGACGGTGAACAACAGGCTGGCTGTTAGCCGCTGATTGGCCAGTTCCGGCGCAACCTGCTGCGCCGCTTCGCTGGCGCGTTCAGCAAGGTCGGGCCAATCGGCAGAGGGCCAGCCGTCGATGTCAATGTCGAGGTTCAAGTGAGCTGCTCAGGCATCGGGCCCCTCATACGCCTCGACAATCCGGCCAACAATCGGGTGACGGACCACATCGGCGCGGGTGAATCGGGTTACGCCAATGCCTTCGATGCCCTCCAGCTTCTCTACCGCGTCGATCAGGCCGCTCGCCCGGTCGCCGCCGGGAATATCGACTTGTTTGGGATCGCCGCAAACTACCATCCGGCTGTTCTGGCCGAACCGGGTGAGGAACATCTTCATTTGCTCGCGGGTGGTGTTCTGCGCCTCGTCAAGAATAACGAAGGCATCGGCCAGGGTCCGCCCGCGCATGAACGCAATCGGGGCGATCTCGATCTCGCCGCTGGAAATGCGCCGTTCCACCTGTTCGGGCGGCATGCAATCATTCAGCGCGTCGTATAACGGGCGCAGATAGGGATCGACCTTGTCCTTCATGTCGCCAGGCAGGAAACCGAGTTTTTCGCCCGCCTCCACCGCCGGGCGGCTGAGGATCAGGCGCTGGACGCTTCCGGTGATCAGCTGGCTGACCGCCTGCGCCACCGCCACGTATGTTTTGCCGGTACCTGCTGGTCCGAGCGCGAAAATCACGTCCTCTCGGGCCAATTGCCGCATATATTCGATCTGCATTGCAGAACGCGGCACGATGGTTTTCTTGCGTGTGCGGATCATCACCGGCGGATTGTCCGGCGATCCGCGTAGGATACCCTCCAGCGTGGGTTCGCTCGACATCGCAATCAGTGCCTCAATCGCGCCGGAGCCGAGGTCCTGCCCCATCGCCAGCCGGTCATACATCTTGTTGAGGATATCGCGCGCGCGGGCGACCGAATCTTCCGGCCCTTCGATCTGAATTACATTGCCGCGCGCTGAAATGAACACCCCGAGGCGGTTTTCCACCTGCACCAGATGGGCATCGAACTGGCCAAATAATGGCACCAGCAAAGACTGATCTTCGAACGTTACATCCGCCTTGGCGCGGCGAATTTCACGCTGCGGCATAGGGGATGGCGAGATGGCCTGATCGGCCTTGGCAGGTTTACGAGCCATATGTTTCTTGTATGGGCCTTTCGGTTGGATTCGGCCTTTCGGTTGATATGTGGAATGTAGGCACGTGTCCGTCAGTGGCAAGCTGGCAAGGTGGAAATGGTGGTGGAAAGTCACGCGGCTGTAACCAAAAGTCCCCTTGAGCCGCCTCATTGCATCGCGGCTGAGTGGATTTAGACTAGCCGACCACCCAGCGAACTGCCCAAGGCTTCGACCAGCTCAACATTGACGAGATCGCCAATCGACGCATCTCCGGTGAAGTGGACCGATTGCAGCCAAGGTGATTTGCCGAGCAATTGACCTAGATATTTGCCCTGACGGTCGACCAGAACTTGGCAGGTCTTGCCCACACTAGCGGCGTTAAAGGCAAGCTGGTCGCGGCTGAGGCTGGCTTGCAGGCGCTGGAGGCGTTCGTCCATCACCTCGGGTGCGACCTGACCGTCCATTGTCGCCGCAGGGGTGCCGGGGCGAGGGGAGTATTTGAAGCTGTACGCCTGAGCATAGCCGACCGCGTCGACCATTTTCAGCGTATCTTCGAACTCCGCGTCGGTTTCGCCGGGGAAGCCGACGATGAAATCACCGGACAGCGCAAGGTCTGGCCGCGCGGCGCGGAACCGGTCGAGCAGCTTGAGATAGCTTTCCGCTGTATGGCTGCGGTTCATCGCCCTCAGCACGCGGTCATTGCCGGCCTGAACCGGTAAATGGAGGAAAGGCATCAGCTTGGCGATGTCGCCGTGTGCTTCGATCAGCGCATCATCCATATCGGCGGGATGGCTGGTCATGTAACGCAGCCGGGCGAGTTCCGGAACCTCCGCAAGTGCTCGGATCAGTCCGGCCATTCCGATCGCGCGGCCCTTGTCGTCTTCGCCCGCCCAAGCGCTGACATTCTGGCCTAGCAGGGTTATTTCCTTGGCGCCTACTTCGACCAGCTTCTTCGCTTCGTCTACTAATGCGCTGTAAGGCCGCGATATTTCTGCGCCGCGGGTATATGGCACTACGCAATAGGTGCAGAATTTGTCGCACCCTTCCTGAATGGTCAGGAAAGCACTGGGCGCGCTCTTGCGGCGGCGGGGTAGGGCGGCAAATTTCGCGTCCGCAGGCATGTCAGTGTCGGTGGACCGTTGGCCGTCCACCGCCCGTTCCAGCATGGCTGGCAGCCGGTGATAGGCCTGCGGGCCAACCACCATGCTGACCGCGTCAGACCGGGCCATTATTTCCTCGCCCTCTGCCTGAGCAACGCATCCGGCCACTGCGATCAGTGGCGGATTATCTTTGCCCTTGGTCAATCTGCCGATGCGTGAATAGACTTTCTCAGACGCTTTCTCGCGGATGTGGCAGGTGTTGAGCACCACCAGATCGGCATCCTCCCCAGCGGCGGCAGCGGAGATGCCTTGCTCGCTCAGCATTTCTTCCATCCGTTCGCCATCATAGACGTTCATCTGGCAGCCGAAACTTTCGACACGGTAAGTCTTCGGAGGGGCAGTTTTGCGCATGGGCGCGCCTATAGCCGGTCGGGGTGGGTAAGCAAATGGTGAGCAGCCCTCAGCTCCTCGATTGGGGCTTACTCGATCTGCATAGTTTCCTTCGGCGCATGGTAACGCACCGGCACCACATCATGTTTGAATTCGCGCAGCGGCTTGCCGAGCGTCGTCAGAAGCGCTGCCTCGATGGCTGCGCGTGCACGGGCGCCAATGGCTTTGCGTCCGCGAAATTCTTCCGGGCTAAAGGGTTCGAGGAAGTGCATTTTTAACACGAAACTGCCCTTGCGCGACAGAACGCGCTTGGCATTATTTATCCCGCTCTCAGTTCCGACCCAGCCGATATCTTCGCCCACGGTCGGTCCGTAATCCAACAAGACCGGCTGGACCATTACGCCCGGCGGCGGGGGTTCCAATACGCTCAGCATTGATGTCTTGAATGGCAGCAGCGATTGGCCGTCAGTAGTAGTCCCTTCGGGAAAGACGGCGATTGCCCAATTGTCCGCCAATGCCTCGCGCAGCAAATTGATCTGTTCGGCCACGCCCAGACGATTCTCGCGCTTGACGTAGACCGTCCGGTTCAGGCGGCAGAGCCAGTTGACCACCGGTACATCGTCCAATTCCGACTTTGCGACGAAAGCTGTACCGCTGGCACCGGCAAGCGAAAGAATGTCGAGCCATGAGACATGATTGGCGATGAAGAATACGTCCCGCCTCAGCGGCGTGCCGATGGTTTGTACCCGCGCGCCCGCCATCCGCCCGGCATAACGCAGGAACAGCATCGGGAAGGGGGAGCCATATTTGAAAATTCGGTAGATATAATGCAGCGGGACGAAGATAATCAGCAAAGCGATCAGACCCAGCAGCCGCAAGGTAAAACGGGTCCATTCAATCGCGGTCAGGGCGCTTGGTTCGCCGCGTTCCGCCGCTTCCCGCCGTGCTGCATTCATCAGCTATCGCGTCCCTCGGGTCGGTCCAGCTTGACGCCGTATAATTCCATTCGGTGATCGACCAGACGGTAACCCAGCTTTTCTGCGATTTGGCGCTGCAATGCTTCCAATTCGGGATCGACGAATTCTACGACCTTGCCGCTTTCCACATCGATCAGATGATCATGATGCGCTTCCGGTGCGGCTTCGTACCGTGCGCGGCCATCACCGAAATCATGCCGGTCCAGAATGCCCGCTTCTTCGAATAAGCGCACGGTGCGGTAAATCGTGGCGATGGAGATCTTCGGGTCAATGGCAGAGGCGCGTTGATGCAACGCCTCGACATCCGGATGGTCTTCGCTTTCCGACAAGACCCGGGCGATAACGCGCCGCTGATCGGTAATGCGTAATCCGCGGTCGGCACATAATTGTTCAAGATCGATCGACTGATGCAAATCCGGGTCCTTGGCAATAGAGTCCTGAGCAAAAACGAAGCGCCTCAAACCCATAGAGGGGTGGGGCGCTTTTCTCAAGCAATTGGACCGCAAGCTGCACAGTTAACTTGAACAGCACAGCCCCCCGGCTAAAAGATCGACTCGTTATGCGCTTGCTTTGCGGCGACCGCGCTTCTGGCCAGGCTTGCGGCCGAGACCGATTTTCTTGGCCAGATCGCGGCGCGTTTCTGCATAGGCAGGCGCAACCATCGGATAGTCGCTGCCCAGTTCCCACCGTGCTCGGTACTCGTCAGGCGTCATGCCATGCTCGGTCATCAAGTGACGCTTGAGCATTTTCATCTTCTTGCCATCTTCCAGGCAAATGACGTGGTCGCGCTTAACTGACGCACGAACAGATACAGCCGGCTCAGGCCGCACGTTGACGGGCTCTACTTCTTTGCCAAGTGCAGCAAGTGCATTGTAAACATTGGCAATCAATGCTGGGACCTCGTCAACAGACAAGCTGTTGTTGCTGACGTGAGCAGCAACAATGTCCGACGCCAAAGTTATTAGCGTTTCGGCCATATCATGTTCCAAATTATTCATTTGTTTTTCTTTCGCGACCACTTATGTTTTCCTGGAACGATATTTCGTTCCAATAAAGCGACTACGACTTATTGTCTGGATTGAGAACTCAATGTTTTTAAGAATGTGCATATTTCTGACGCGGAGCCTGGATAGTACCTTCTGCACGGTTCCGCTTACAGACCTAGACTAAACGTAATTGCATCCAATCTATTTCCGTCTTTCAGACGGTAATAGCCCATGCGATTGCCGATTGGAGAAAAACCACGGGCGCGATAAAGGCTTTCGGCGGGATTGTTACTTCGCATCTCTAAGAATAGCTGCTTGGCACCGCGTCCACGTGCATCATTTTCTAGCGCTTCTAACAACTTTCGGCCCAATCCCTGACCGCGATGTTCGGGCCTAACGGCGATCAGCAACAACTCTTCCTCGCCTGAAACATGGCGGCTGAGTGTGAACCCTGCCGCAGCGAATGCTTCTTGCGTATCTAAATTTGGCGATTCGCCGGCAGGTCCGATCAAACGGTAGAATATGGTCGGCAAAACCAAAGAATCGGAAATCTGCCGCTGAGTCCATGCTTCGCCCCAATGCGGCTCAAACGCGGTGGCCATCACCGACATTATGTGGTCGAGATCGTCCATCATGCAGGCAGTTTCGCATCCGGCTCACGGCCATAAATCGGCAATGCGTCCAGGGTCAGGGTGCTTTGAGGCATAGCGGTAACAAATCGTGCGTCGGGATAAAGCAGCAACGCCTCGCTGCCCTTGAAATCGGGCGCTCGCGCAGCCACCAGCGCTTCGGCCTGAGTGCCAGCCACCAGCGGCGCGATTGCGGCAATCGCAGCTTCAGCCGGGTCAAGCGACGCCATCGGAGCGATGGGCATCCCATCTGCATCAAAATTTTGCAGGAACCATTGCCCATGGCCGCCGGTCATGGCGATGCTTACCGGCTGCGGCCCGCGCTCGGCCCGCGCCATGGCAGCGATCAGTGACAATGTTGGATAACCAAGCACCGCCGCGCCCCATGCAAAACCCAGAGCCCGTGCCGTTGCCAGCCCGATTCGAACGCCGGTGAAGCTGCCGGGGCCTTGAGACACCGCAATCTGTTCCGCCTTGCCCGAGTCTGGAAGAGCAGCAATCATCGGCACCAGCCGTTCCGCATGGCCGCGCCCGACCACACGGTGATCATGCGCGATCAACTCGCCATTTTCGAACAGAGCAACCGAGCAGGCCTCAGTTGCACATTCTATTGCCAGCATTCGCATGAAATTGACGGTCCCGTCCGATTGGATCAACTACACCGGGTTAATTACACGATGCTGTTGAATTTACCGAATTCAGGGCGCGGGCTACGATCGAAAATCGATTCTGCATCGCCATAGCCGACAGAGCAGATGAAGTTGACCTTTACTCTTGTATCGTCAGCAAAGAATGTATCATTCACCGCATCGGCATCGAAGCCGGACATCGGCCCACAATCCAGGCCAAGCGCGCGCGATGCGATGATGAAATAACCGCCTTGCATGGAAGAATTGCGCATTGCCGCTTCCTTGCGGCCATCTTCGTCACCCTCAAACCAGCTCTTGGCGTCGGCATGGGGGAACAGCCATGGCAGTTGTTCATGGAAATCGATGTCCATGCCAATAATTGCGGTGACCGGCGCAGCTTTGATTTTGTCTTTGTTTCCGTCTGATGCGGCCTCTACCAGCTTGGCCTTCGCTTCGTCCGATTTAACCCAAACAATCCGCGCAGGCAGCATATTGGCCGAAGTCGGGGCCATTTTCATTAGGTCCCAGATGGCGTGCAATTGTTTGTCGCTTACAGGTTTGTCGAGCCAGCCATTGTATGTGCGGGCTTCGCGGAAAATCTGGTCGAGCGCATCGTCCGACAAATGCTTGCCGTGATATTGGGTGGTCACTTAAACAATCTCCTTAGGCGGCCCGAACTTCGGTCACTTCAGGTATATAATGTTTAAGCAGCCCTTCGATCCCGTGTTTTAATGTTGCGGTCGAGGATGGGCAGCCCGAACAGGCGCCCTGCAGGGTCAGATAAACCACCCCGTCCTTAAACCCGCGATAGGCGATATCTCCGCCATCACCGGCCACTGCGGGGCGAATCCGGGTTTCCAGCAATTCGCCGATCTGGGCGACGATATCGGCATTGGCTGGATCGTCTTCGACAACCATTTCGTCTTCGGCGGGAATGGAAATGCCATTGGCGCTGCCGCCGGCAAACAAAGGCGCTTCGCTGACGAAATGATCGAGCAGAATGGCGACAACTTGTGGTTTTAGCGCGGACCAATCGACGCCCGGCGCGATTGTAACAGAGATAAAGTCGCTGCCGAAGAACACATTGACGACCTCGCCCGTGTCAAAAATCGCCTCCGCCAGCGGAGATGCCTCGGCAGCCTCCGGCGAAGAAAATTCGCGGGTGCCATCGACCATCACCTGCCGTCCGGGCAGGAATTTCAAACTGGCAGGGTTGGGTGTTGTTTCTGTCTCTATAAACATAATCAGAATGTAGGGGGCGTTTGGGCTAGCGGCAAGGGCTGGCCGCGCGAGTTTTCGTTTGCGGCCTGCAATCTCAACCGACCGGATAAAAACCTTGGCCCATTCACTATCCCTTCAGCACTTGGCTCCCTATATTCGCCTTATGATCGATCTCACCCGTGCCGCACGGCAACTTGCGCTTCTCCTCCCGCTCGCCCTGTTCGCGCCCAACAGCGCGGCGCAAACGGCCATTGAAGAACCGCCAGTGCTGGCATCGCAATTGCCCGCGCCAGCCGATGTGCAGAACGGTAAGGAAACGCCGTGGATTTACCGTGGCAGCGATGTTCCGCAGGACAAGGAATGGCTGTTCGGCGAAATTGACAACGGCCTGCGCTATGCCACCCGTAACAACGGCGTTCCGCCCGGGCAGGTATCGATCCGTATCCGCATCGATGCAGGTTCCCTGCACGAGGAAGACGCAGAGCGCGGATTTGCGCATTTGCTGGAGCATCTGACCTTCCGGGAAAGCAAATATCTGGGCCAAGCCGCAGCGATTCCGACCTGGCAGCGACTGGGCGCGACGTTCGGCAGCGATACCAATGCTGAAACCAGCCCGACGCATACGGTTTACAAACTCGACCTGCCCAATGCGACACCCGCCGCGCTGGCGGAAAGTTTCAAGCTGTTATCCGGGATGATCCGCGAACCGATCCTGTCACCCGAAAACCTCAGCGCCGAAGTTCCGATTGTGTTGGCGGAGAAACGTGAACGCGGCGGCGCAGGCCAGCGCGTTGCGGAGGAAACGCGCAAGGTTCTGTTCGCAGGGCAAAGACTGGCAGAACGGCTACCTATCGGGACTGACGAAACTTTGCTGGGCGCTACGGCAGGCGCTGTACAGGCGTTTCATACCCGCTGGTACCGTCCGGAAAATACCGTGATCGTGGTGGCGGGTGATGCTGATGCGCAGCAGCTTGCTTCGTTGGTGGAACATTGGTTTGCTGATTGGAAAGTCGCTGGCGAAGCTGCGCCTGCACCTGATTTCGGCGATCCATTGCCGCCTGCTGGCGCTGATCCGGCCAATCCGGTGGGCGAAGTTGGCGTTATGGTCGAAGCAGATTTGCCGCGCAGTATGACCTATTCGATCATGCGTCCTTGGCGGGCCGTGGATGATACGATCGAGTATAACGAAGGCCTGCTGATTGATTATCTGTCACAGTCGATCATCAATCGGCGGCTGGAATCCAAGGCGCGGGCAGGCGGTTCGTACCTCTATGCTCAGGTCCAGCAGGACGATGTCAGCCGCTCAACCGATGCGACTTTTGTCAGCTTTGCGCCGCTCACCGGTGATTGGCAGGCCGCGCTCGCTGACGTGCGCGGGGTCATTGCAGACGCGGTCTCCGCGCCGCCAACGCAGGAAGAAATCGACCGTGAGATGGCGGAACAGGAAGTGGCCTATGCCAGTTCGGCGGAACAGCGATCCGTCATGGCGGGTTCGCAATTGGCAGACAGCATCGTTGGCGCAGTGGATATTCGCGAAGCCGTGGCCGCGCCGGAAACGGTGCTGCAAGTTTTCAACGGAATGCGCGATCAATTTACTCCGGCCAATGTGCTGGAACACACCGGCGATCTGTTCCTGGGCGATGTAATTCGCGCCACCTATGTGACGCCCGTTGCGGGCGAAGCGGACGTGGCAGCGGTTCGTACTGCGATGCTCGCACCGGCAGTCGCTGATTCAAGTGCCCGGTTGGAAGCGAAGACCATTTCCTTTGCCGATCTGCCGCCCATTGGCACACCCGGCACTGTGGTGGCCGAGGGCGGCCTGGGGCTGCTCGGGATTGAACGGGTGATGTTCGATAACGGGGTCAACGCGATCCTGTGGTCTAACGATGCCGAACCGGGCCGGGTCGCGCTGAAGGTGCGGTTTGGCGCAGGTAATCGCGGTTTTGGGCCGGAAGATGCACCATACATCACCTTGGGCCAAACCGCGCTGGTCGGATCGGGCCTTGGCGAATTGGGACAGGAAGAACTCGACCGTATTTCCACGGGCCGCAAGATGGGCTTTGATTTTGGAATCGGTGACGGGGTCTTCACCTTCGGCGCGCAAACCCGGTCAGCCGATCTGAATGATCAGTTATATCTGTTCGCCGCCAAGCTGGGCATGCCGCGCTGGGATGCCAATCCGGTGCTGCGCGCCAAGGCTGCGGCGGGGCTCGCCTATGACGGGTATGCCACCAGCCCCGGCGGGGTATTGGGCCGCGATCTCGACTATTTGCTGCGCAACCAAGAGGCACGGTTCAGGACGCCCGATCCTGCTGAGATGGAGGCAGCCACACCGGAGGGTTTCCGCAAAGTTTGGGAGCCGCTTTTGAAACAAGGCCCGATTGAAGTACTGATCTTTGGCGAATTCGACCGGGATGCCACTGTTGCTTCGCTGACGAAGACGTTTGGCGCATTGCCGCCGCGTCAGCCGATTGCGGCAGATGTGGCTGTGCGGGTGCCAGAATTCCCTAAGCACATTGCGAACCCGGTTGTGCTGGTGCACCGCGGTGATGCCAATCAGGCGGCGGCAGTGGTCGCATGGCCCAGCGGCGGCGGGGATACCAATCTGCGCGAATCCCGTCAGCTGGAAATCCTCACCGACCTGTTCAACAACCGCCTTGTCGAAGCGATGCGCGAACGGGCAGGGGCCAGTTATGCGCCGCAGGTCAGCTCGAACTGGCCGGTCGATCTCGATGGCGGCGGAACGATCAGTGCGATTGCCCAATTGCGGCCACAAGACGTGCCGGCATTCTTTGCCGCTGCTGAAGCCATCGCGCAGGATTTGGTCAATGAACCGGTCACGGCGGACGAGCTGGAACGGGTGACAGAACCGTTGAAACAGCTGATCAGCCGCGCTTCTACTGGCAACACATTTTGGTTGTTTCAGGTGGAAGGTGTCTCGCAGAACCCAGAGCGGCTGGGCCAGATCCGTAGTCTGCTCAGCGATTATACCCAGACGACGCCCGCAGCGATGCAGGCTCTGGCCAGCCGCTATTTCGCCGGACGTCCGGGCTACCGTGTCGCAGTGATCCCTGAGGGGCAGGAGTTGGCCACACGCGCCGTGCCAAGCGGTCCGGTGATGACTGGCCGGTAAGACCGCTCAGGACAAAGCGGACGCTTTAGCGCGGCCAAGATTATGCTGTTTGCACGGACCGCGGTTTTCCCTTTGGGTAGCGCAGGCATAGTTTTGCGCCTATGAGCGCGCCCGGATGCACATTGCACACACGCAAATGAGAGACTGACAAATTGGCACAGACCTGGACCCCCGATAGCTGGAAATCGCATGAGGCGCGGCATTTGCCCGTCTATGAAGATGCCGCCGAACTGGCAGCAGCAGAGGCGACACTTTCCAATTATCCGCCGCTGGTATTTGCCGGCGAAGCGCGCGCGCTAAAGGCCGATTTGGCGGATGTTGCCGCGGGCAAGGCATTCCTGTTGCAGGGCGGCGATTGCGCTGAGAGTTTTGCGGAATTCCACCCGAACAATATCCGCGATACCTTCCGTGTATTGCTGCAAATGGCGGTGGTGATGACCTTCGCTGGCAAGCTGCCGGTGGTGAAGGTCGGGCGCATGGCCGGGCAATTTGCGAAACCGCGCAGTTCAGCAAACGAAACACAGGGCGATGTAACTCTGCCAAGTTACTGCGGCGACAATATCAATGGCATCGAATTTGATCCGGCGACCCGCCGCAACGATCCCCAGCGGATGGTCCGCGCCTATTCGCAGGCTGCATCAACGCTGAACCTGCTGCGCGCCTTTGCTGGAGGCGGCTATGCCAATTTGCGGCAAGTCCACCAGTGGACGCTGGATTTCATGGACAGCAGCCCTTGGGCCGATAAATTCGCGGAATTGTCGGGCCGAATTGGCGAATCTCTGGATTTCATGGAGGCCTGCGGGATCGATCCGCAAAAAGTCCCTCAACTGCAGGGTACCAGTTTCTATACCAGTCACGAGGCACTGTTGCTGCCCTACGAACAGGCGATGGCGCGGCAGGATTCGCTGACCGGGGATTGGTACGACACCAGCGCCCATATGCTGTGGATCGGTGACCGGACCCGGTTTGAAGGCAGTGCGCATATCGAATTTGCGCGCGGCATCGGCAATCCACTGGGCATGAAATGCGGCCCTAGTATGGAGCCGGATGCGCTGGTTCGCTTGCTCGATACGCTGAACCCCAATCGCGAAGCCGGGCGGATCACGCTGATCAGCCGTTTCGGCCATGACAAGGTGGAAGCCGGTCTGCCGCCGCTCGTGCGCGCGGTCCAGCGCGAAGGCCATAATGTGGTGTGGTCCTGTGACCCGATGCACGGCAATGTGGTGAAGGCAGACAGCGGTTACAAAACCCGTCCGTTTGAACGGATTTTGACCGAAGTGAAGGGCTTCTTCGCCGTTCACCGCGCAGAAGACACCCATGCTGGCGGCATTCATATCGAAATGACCGGACAGGATGTGACCGAATGCACCGGCGGCGCTGTGGCAATCACCGATGCAAGTTTGGGCGACCGATACCATACCCATTGCGATCCGCGTTTGAATGCGGCGCAATCACTGGAACTGGCGTTCCTGCTCGCGGAAATGCTCAATCTGGAAATGACAGAACGGCAGGACAACGCAGCGTAATGTCGGCTCTTCTGGAACAAATCCCGGAACGAATAGAGGCCGGAGGGTTTTAATTAGCGACCGCTTCCGCCATATCAGCGGCCCGACTTGTTGTGACCGGAGAAAGTTTCATGCCCGAGGCTGCCTTCTCGAACATTGGTTCCAGCAAGCGGGCCGAAAACACTGATCGGGCGCAGCAATTCCGCTCTGCTCGCGGTCTGACGCAGGCGTTGGCCGCGCCCCTGTCCGAAGCCGATGCAACATTGCAGTCGATGGAGGATGCCTCGCCCGCGAAATGGCATCTGGCGCATACCAACTGGTTTTACGAAACCTTCCTGCTCCGCGATCATCTGCCCGATTACAGTCTGTACGATGCGAAGTGGCCCTTCCTGTTTAACTCCTATTACGAAGCAGAAGGCGCGCGGATTTCGCGTTTTTCGCGCGGGATGTTGTCGCGGCCTACGGTGGCTCAAATCCTCGATTGGCGCGCCCATGTGGATGACGCCATGACCCCGCTGTTGGCCGAATCGTCGCTGGCCCCGCTGATCCGCCTCGGTATCGCCCATGAACAACAGCATCAGGAATTGCTGCTGACAGATATCAAACATGCGCTGTTCCAGAACCCGCTTGGTCCTGCGATGTTCGAAACCGTTGGTGATGTCAGCGAAGCCGCCGGACCGATGGGCTGGCACCAGCATCCCGGCGGGATTGCGATGGCTGGGCATAATCCGTCCGAAACCTCCGCATTCGCGTTTGACAATGAAGGCCCCAAGCACCGGATAATTCTGGAACCGTTTGCGCTCGCAGACCGGTTGGCGACCAACGCCGAGTGGGAAGAATTCATCGATGATGGCGGTTACCAGAAGGCTGCGCTGTGGCTGTCGGATGGATGGTCTTGGCTGCAAAACGAACAGATCGCCGCGCCGCTTTACTGGCATCAGGGCGACCAGTTCACCCATTGCGGCTGGCAGCGCCGCGATCCGAATGCGCCGGTGACGCATATTTCTTATTATGAGGCGGATGCCTTTGCCACTTGGGCGGGCGCACGTCTGCCGACCGAATTTGAATGGGAAGTCATTGCTCAGGGCCACGATGCGGCGGGCGGAAACCAATTGGACGGTGCCGCCGCACCGAGCCCGCACGGCGGCAAGGACCTGTTCGGCGATTGCTGGCAATTCACCCGCAGCGCCTATCTGCCCTATCCCCGCTTTCAGCCAGCAGAGGGTGCAGTTGGCGAGTACAATGGTAAATTCATGTCTGGCCAATTTGTGCTCAAGGGGGCAAGCTGCGCCACCGCGCGGGGCCATTCGCGCAGCACCTATCGCAACTTCTTCTATCCGCATCAGCGGTGGCAATTTACCGGCCTGCGGCTGGCCAAGGATATCTGATGAAAACTCGAACCGGACTAAAACTGGTTGATCGCGGCGACGACGGTGTTGACCGCGCCTTCCGCGCCGATGTTCTGGAGGGATTGTCCGAAGCGCAAAAGGCCATCCCCGCGCGCTGGCTGTATGATGATGCCGGGTCGAGGTTGTTCGAGGATATTACCAAACTCCCCGAATATTACCCCACCCGCGCTGAAGCCGAGATTCTGGAACAGCGCGGCGAGGAATTTGCCAAGCTGATCGGGCCGGGCCGCGCGGTCGTGGAATTCGGCTCGGGCAGTTCGGTCAAGACGCCGCTATTGCTGCACGCGATTGACCCGGCGGCCTATGTCCCGCTGGATATTTCCGGCGATTTTCTGCGCGCTGCGGCGTCTGATCTGGCGGTGAAATTTCCCACTTTGCCGGTCCACCCGGTGGAAGCAGATTTCATGCGCAAGGTTGTCTTGCCGGATCAGGTTGCGGGTTTGCCAAAGCTGGGGTTCTTCCCCGGTTCGACCATTGGTAACATGGTCGCCCGGACGGCGGTCGATCTGCTGCGAACAATGCGCGAGACGCTGGGTGAAAGCGCCCGGTTGCTGATCGGTATGGATCTGATCAAGGACCGCAAAATGCTGGAGGCTGCCTATGATGATGCAGGCGGCGTGACGGCGGAGTTTAATCTCAACCTGGCGCGGCGGATAAACCGCGAATTGGACGGCACGATCCCGGTTGATGATTTGCACCATCTTGCCCGGTGGAACGATGATTTCGCTCGGATCGAAATGCATCTTCAGGCGCGGCGAGATATTCAGTTCGACATTGCCGGCAAAAAGTTTTCGATGCTCGAAGGCGAAACAATCCATACTGAAAACAGCCATAAATTCAGCCAACGAAGTTCTGCCACCCTGCTGCTGGCTGGTGGTTGGACCCCGGTTCACCGTTGGACTGACAAGGCTGGCCGTTTCTCGTTGATTTTGGCTGAGGCCAGCATCCCCCGCAGTGCGCCATGAGCCAGACCGCAAGTGTCGCGATCATCGGCGGCGGAATGGCGGGTCTCGCCTGTGCTACCGAATTGGCCAAGCGCGGCGTCGCCAGCACTGTGTTCGACAAGGGCCGCGGGCCGGGCGGGCGTATGGCGACAAGGCGCGCCAATGTCGGCGAGACGGAAATTCGTTTCGACCATGGCGCACAATATTTCACTGCGCGCGATCCGGCCTTTATCGCGGTTTGCGATGAATGGCAGACGCTGGGCGTGGTTGCTCCGTGGGCGGCAGCGGGCAGTGATGCGCTGGTTGGAACGCCCGGCATGAACGAGCCGATTCGGCATATGGCGGAAACGCTGGATGTACGCTGGGGCGAGCGGGTGGAGAGCATTGCGCGCGGCGGCGACCAATGGCGCGTCACCATTGGTGATGCCTCGCAGAATTTCGCGCAGATCGTGGTGGCGGTGCCTGCTGAACAGGCGGCAGTGCTGCTGGCCGAGGCAGCGCCAGAAATTGCCAGGCAAGCATTGGCGTCTGAGTCCGAACCATGCTGGGCGATAATGGCGGCGTTCAGCGAACCGCTCGATATTGCTGCGGACGTGCTGCGCAATCGCAGCGCTCCGATCCGCTGGGCGGCGCGCAATGGTGCAAAGCCGGGGCGGGAGGGCGCAGAAAGCTGGGTGATCCACGCCTCGCCGGAATATTCGCGCGCAATTTTGGAGCAATCTGCGGAAGAAGTCAGTGCGGTTATGCTGACGCACTTCTTTGATCAAGCGGGAATTGCGCCGGTGGAACCCATCCACTGCGCCGGACATCGCTGGCGTTTCGCGAAGGTGCCCGCGGTAACCGGGCGGGGCTTGGGCGAGTTGGCGCTGTGGAACGCAGACAGCGGGTTTGGCGTTGCCGGTGACTGGCTGGTCGGTCCGCGAGTGGAGAGCGCATTCCTGTCCGGTCACGCGCTGGCGAAATTGATTGCGCAACATCCATAATCACGGCTCATGGACCAATAGGGTTCGGCTCCCTATAATGTCGTCATGACCCTCGCAGAAATTTGGAATGCAATGGCGGCTGTGATCGCTCAGATCCCTCGCTCCGGATTGTTGGTGGCTGTCGTTGCGGCGCTGCTGGCCGGCTGGATCGGGTCGCAGATGGTACGCCGCCGGTTGCCGCTGGGCCGCGCGGTCCGCACCGTCAGCACCGTGGCGCTGGTGGGTATTCTAGTCACGGTGGTCCTGCAATTGTCTCGCTTCGATTCGCGGGTGGACTTTGCGATCCCGGAAATGGGCATGCCGGAACAAATGGTGGAGGGCGGAGAAACCCGCATTCCAATGGCGCCCGACGGCCATTTTTGGCTTCGCGCCAAGGTCAACGGCGTATCGGCAGCCTTCATGATCGATACCGGCGCCACGTTGACTGCAGTTTCCGACGGCGTTGCCAGCCGTGCGGGGCTGGAACCGCGCCGCGGCGGCATCCCGATCCGGCTCAACACCGCCAATGGCACAATATCGGCGCAGATTACCTCGATCGATGAATTACGGTTCGGCAGTGTCGCGGCGCGGGGGCTGGATGCGGTGATGGCCCCCAATCTGGGGGAAACCAATGTGATCGGGATGAATCTGCTTTCGCGCCTGAAATCGTGGCGGGTGGAGGAAAATGTGCTAATTCTCGTGCCCAACAATCCGCAGCCTGCGGCCGAGGCAGAAACCGGCTCATATTGATCGTACCCTCTTGCCGAGCGTGCGGCGGTCGTGCATCAAGCTTCGTATGACAAAGACAGCCACAAAATCCGCCAAATTCGCCAGCTTCGCGCTCTATCTTTCACTTGCGCTGGTCGCATGGTTTGCGGTGGCGGCCTTCGGGCCGAAATTCGGCCTGATCGACTGGAAGGTCGGCCTGATGACCATGACCTTCACCTGGGGTATTTGGCTAATCGGTGTTGCAGCCCTAGTTGCGGTTATCGCACTGGTGTGGACTTTGCTTAAGGCCCCGCGCAGCGGATGGTTCAAGGCGTTGATTGCTTTGGCAATCCCGGCAATATTCTTCGCCGCAATGGGCGCAACCAAAACTACTGGCGAGAGTGTCCCTGCGATCCACGATGTGACCACCAACCCCGCCAATCCGCCAATGTATTCGGCGGAAAAGCTGACTTTGCGTCAGTCGCTCGACGCCAATCCGATCACTGATTTTCAGACCCCGCTGGGCGAGGTTGAAGCGTATCAGAATGATCGTTTCGCCGAGATAGCCAACAAGACCAAAGGTGATCTGGTGGCCGAGGGTTATCCCGATCTTAAAACCGTCACACTGCCGGTTAGCGCCGATAAGGCGGCCATGATGGTTGCTGACGCGATGAAGGCCATCGGATTTTCCGACATTCAGGCGCAAGGCGACATTGTCGAGGGCGTCGACGAGACATTCCTCTACGGGTTCAAGGATGATGTGGTCGCGCGTGTCACCGCAGTAGAAGGCGGCAGCGAAGTGGACGTCCGTTCGACATCGCGCGTCGGGCTCAGCGATCTGGGTGAAAATGCCAAGCGGATCAAGAAATTGCTGAGCGCGCTGGAAAACTAGCAGGGCGAATAATTCCTAGGTCTTAGGATTTAGGCCTATGTCTTAGGTGGGGCCGCGATCCCGCGTTCGAGAATGGATCGGGCAATTTCGGCGACTTCGGCAGGTGACCTGTCGTCTGTCCAGACACCGTATCGCAGGCCTAGAAATACGTTCATGCCCATCATTGCCCAGGCGTGAGCCTCTTCCAGATCCGGGCGAAATTCGCCATTGTCCATGCCCTTGGCCAAGCGCGCCTCTATCCGGCTCGCGGTTGTTTCGTAATGCAGGCGGTAGGATTCCGGATCGACGAATTCTGCTTCGTCGATGATGCGGTAGATTTCTTTATGGGTCCGCGCGAATTCGAGGAAGGCCGACAGGGCTGTGCTCTCGATATCCAGCGCTGAAAGATCTGGGCCAACAGCGCCGCCGACTTCGGTTTTCACGCGCTCGCTCATATCCCGAACCAATGCGCGGAACGCATCATCCTTGGTATCGAAATAGGTATAGAAGCTGCCCAGAGCAGTTCCGGCCCGGCGGGTTATCCCGCTAACGGAAGCTTCGTGGAAACCGCGCTCGCCAAATTCCGCCTCGGCGGCATCGAGTAATTTACGCATGGTTTTCGCCCCGCGCGCCGTGCGCGGCTGCTTCGATGCGTTTTGCCCGACCGCGTTATTTGAGACCTTCATGACACGATGCCTAGGTTGCACTCAGATTTTTTACAAGCATAACTTGAAAGTTGGTTCAACATTCAATATCAGCCCATCCAACATCCTTGGGAAGGAACATAAAATGACGAATTCGAACCGATTGGTTTGCTCCCTGTTGGCCGGAGTCGCGGCTGTAGCGGTAACGCAGGCCCCGGCGCTGGCTCAGGACACGGGCGGGAATGCTGCTGAGGCGGATGGCGATACCATTGTAGTTACCGCGCGCCGGACAGAGGAAAACATCCAGCAAGTTCCATCGTCGATCTCGGCATTTGGCGAACAGAAGCTCGACCGGATTCAGGCAACCGACACAACAGGGCTTCAAGGCGCTGTGCCGAACTTGAATATCGTGCAGGGACGCGGTTCTTCGAATGCAACCAACATCTTCATCCGTGGCATTGGCCAGCCCGATGCGCTGCAAACATTTGATCCGGCGGTTGGCGTTTATGTCGATGATGTATATTTCTCGCGGATCCGCGGTAATCAGCTCGATTTGCTGGACCTTGAACGGCTGGAAGTCCTGCGCGGTCCGCAGGGTACGCTGTATGGTAAGAACACCATTGGCGGCGCGATCAAATTTGTTACCCGCAAGCCTGGTCAGGATGTCAGGACCACCGGCAGCATTGCGATCGGCAGCTATGACCAGCTCGACCTAAAGGGGGCCGCATCGGGTCCGGTTACTGATACGCTGGCAGTTGGTTTCGCCGTGATGCATGCATCACGCGACGGCTATGTCGAAGACCGCGTAGATGACCGCGAATATAACGACCGAAACACTGTTGCAGGCCGTGCAGCCTTGGCGTTCACGCCGTCCTCAACATTCCGGATAGATCTGACCGCTGATTATTCCCGGGACGACGCCGCGCTTAGTGTTGGCCAGCCAATCAATGATCTTACAACATTCTCGGGCACGGTCTTGCCGGTGGACAATGCGGTCAATGATGGCGGCGAATATGATTTTCAGGGCCGCACCATGCCCGGATTCCCGAATTCCACCAAGCTGCGCCATTATGGTTTTTCCGGGACGATCGAGGCCGATCTGACGGATAGTTTGACGGCAAAATCCATCACCGCCTATCGCCGGCTTAATACTGACGATTACATCGATATCGACGCGACAGAATATGAAGTCGGCGATGTGTTCGTGGGTGTGGCCCAGAACCAGTTCAGCCAGGAATTCCAGCTGCTGTATTCCGGTGAGAGGCTGAATGTGGTCAGCGGACTCTATTACTTGCGGGAAGGGATCACCTCGCATCAGGAAGCCTATGCCGATGATGTGCTGGGCCCGTTTTTTCTGAACAGTCCGTTCTTGCGCACGGTCGACGATGATCTGGTCACCAAGAGCTATGCCGCATTCGCCAATGCCAGCTTCGAAGTGACCAATTCGGTGAGCATTTCTGCCGGGCTGCGGTACACGCGCGAAACCAAGGATTACTTCCGTACTACCAGCACGTTCTTTGCTTCACTGCCTGCCTTCAACGGCACATTTGTATTCGCGCCGCCGAAAGGCAAATGGAATGACTGGTCGCCTATGGCCAGCATCGACTGGCAGGCCACCGATGACATCATGCTGTATGTCCGCGCTGCCAAGGGCTTTAAGTCCGGCGGATTTAACGGACGGGCCAATACGGCAGCGGAAACGACTGAATATGATCCCGAAACGGTCTGGTCTTACGAAGCTGGCTTCAAAAGCAAGCTGGCAGATCAGTTGACCCTGAACGGCGCAGTATTCACCAGCACTTACAAAGATTTCCAGGCCCGGGTTTCTGGTCTGGACCAAGACCCCAATACAGGGCTGCCCCTGCCGGTTCTATCCGTGATCAACGCGGGTAAGTTGGACATCAACGGGGCCGAACTGGAAGCTGAATGGCGTCCGGTCCAAGGCCTGCTGCTCGACACACAGATCGGTTATCTGGATGCCAAGTACAAGAATTTCGATGATGCGCGTTTCCCCAATGGCAGCCGTGCGTTTCAGGATCCGGCATTTGCGCCGAAATGGACCATGCGATTTGGCGCACAATATGCGATCGATCTGGGCGGATCGGGTTCGGTAACGCTTGGTGGTCAGACACGGTACAAATCGCGTACCGCGCTGGCAGTAGACAATACATTCATTTTCGGGACCGTGGGGACGACAACCGAGGTCGACGGATTGTTCCAGGATGGTTTCTGGATGCATGATGCGCGGATTGTTTACGAAACCGAAGGCAAAGGCATTGCAGTCGGCGTCTATGGCAACAATTTGTCTGACAAGGCCCACCGCACCGATGCGCAGGAATTTTCCTCGGTCGGCAGCATCAGAACAGTCTATTACGGCGCTCCAAGGACAGTGACCCTGCGTTTGACTGCGCGCTACTGACCTTTACCTGCTTCTTCCGCCGATGATCACAGTGTCCGCGCTGCGGTCATCGCGCGGGGCGCAGGTGCACCGTTCTTCCGGCAGGCGTAAAGCGTGATATAGCCGCTCGGCATTGAGGCGGCGTATTCGGGAGTGGTCCATGTCCGACAGCGTAACCCGCCATTTTGTGCGTATTGCCGAAGGTGATGTGCATTACCGCAGCGTTGACGAGGTAGGTTCCGGGCGAACTTTGGTCGCGCTGCATCCTTCGCCGGCATCATCCAAATCACTTGCCCCGCTGCTGGGGGCACTTGCCCCCGGCGGTCATGTGATTGCCCCCGACACGATGGGCAATGGCCAATCCTGCGCGCTGCAGGACGATGCGCCAGAAATCGCTGATTACGCGGACGCGATGGAGCGGATGGCGGATGCGCTTGGACTGGACCAAGTGGATGTTTACGGTAGTCACACCGGCGCGCATATCGCGATTGAATGGGCTATCGCTCAGCCGGGCCGGGTACGTTCCGTCATCCTGGACGGCATTGCATATTTGCCGGGCGATTTGCGGGAAGAATATCTTGCGAACTATGCGCCGCGGATTGTGCCGGACCAGATCGGCAGCCAGTTCAATCAGGCGTGGCACTTCATCCGCGACCAGATGTTTTTCTTCCCACATTACCACAAGGATGCCGATCATTTGCGGGTCGGCGGTACCTTTGATGCCGATGTGCTGCACGGCCTGACCATGGATGTGCTGGGTTCACTCGATACCTACCACCTCGCCTATGAGGCGGTGTTTAAGCATGATCTGGCTAAACGCCTGCCGCTGGTCGGGCAGAAGGTGCTGCTGGTTGTACCTAATGACGATTATCTCGCCGAAGGGACAAAATTTGCGCTCGAGAATTTGCCGGATGCAGCAACTGCAAAGGTCGAAGGTGACTTTGACATGGCTGCACGGGCCGAGGTCATTAACCCTTTTCTGGGAAGGACAATTTGATGCAATTGCAGGATAAGATCTGTCTGGTGGCAGGCGCCAGTTCCGGAATGGGCCGCGCTACTGCGCTGGCTGCGGCGGAGGCTGGGGCGCATGTTGTGGTGGCGGCGCGCCGGGCTGATGCTTGCGAGGAAGTGGTTAAGCAGATCCAGGCTGCTGGCGGGCATGGTCAGGCAATTGCCTGCGACGCCACCCAGCCGGAGGAAGTCGAGGCATTGATCGGGCAGATCAAGAATGATTACGGCCAGTTGGATTGTGCGTTTAACAATCTGGGGAACATCTTCGGGAATTCCCCCTTGCACGAAACCCCGATCGAACGCTGGCACGAGACGATCGCGCTTAATCTGACGGCGGTATTCCTGCTGATACGGGTGCAATTGCCGCTGATGATCGCGTCGGGCGGCGGTTCGATTGTCAACAACAGCTCTACCGCCGGCCTGCGCGGCACGCCTGAAATGGGCGATTATTCAGCGGCCAAAGCGGGATTGATTGGCCTGACCAAGACCGTTTGTGCGGAATATGCCGACCGGAACATCCGCTGCAACATCATCGCGCCCGGTATCATCATGACCGAAGCTGCTGAGGCGATCAAAGACAAGCTGCCTGATCTGTTCGAAAAACTTCGCCAGGAAATCCCCTCAAAGCGCTTTGGCGAAATGGATGACGTGGCGCAGCTGGTCCTGTGGCTAATGAGCGACCAATCGCGCCATCTGAACGGCGTGACCCTGCCGATTGACGGCGGGCGGACGGCTTAAATAGAGATTTGCGGGGACGACAAGTGATAACCCAGAAGCAGACTAAGTCAGGCGTTGGCCAGCTGTTTGCCGAGCCGTACAGCGGCGAATTTCTTGATCTTCTTCGCTGCAATCAGCGGTACAATGACAGACAAAGCAATCCCGCCAAGGGAGCACACGCCAATCCATATTGCCATCAGCGAACCGCCGGATTCGTACATGCCGTAGAGCACTGGGCCAGCTAGGATCATACCACGAATCTCATTTACTGCGATCAGTGCAGCGCCTGCTTTTAGCAACAAGCCGATCAGAAGGGCGAAAGCGTTGGTCATGCACCTTTAATGGATGGGAAGTCTTATCATTTCGTTGACGCTAGGCGAAGAACCTACACACTGAACAGCTGTTCGATATGAGCCCAAAGCAGTCCTGATCCAATTCATGACGCAATTTCTGCTTTTCGCCCACAAGCAGACTTTCGCGAACCTTCGATCCATCAGACCGAATGCTCTCCCGCGCAACCGTGCACATCACATCTGCAAGAAAAATGGCTGGGGTGGCAGGGATCGAACCTGCGAATACCGCTACCAAAAAGCGGTGCCTTACCACTTGGCCACACCCCAGCAGCGCCGGTTCTTAACGCAGCGCGGTCGCCTCTATAGCGTCCGCGCTGCGTAAGGGAAGAGGGCTTTGGCGCTTTTTTGGGTTAGAACGCTTTGCCGTCGAAATCGGCGGAGGAATGACGCTCGGGCAACTTCTCGTTGTCTTCGCCCCAGCTGCGGTTGACGATCCGGGCACGTTTGACCGCCGGACGGGCTGCAATGTCATGGGCCCAGCGCGCAACGGCATCATATTCATGGATCGACAGGAAGGTTTGCGCATCGTTGTAGATGTTACCTTCCACGAAGGGCGCAAACCATGGGAAGGTGGCCATGTCGGCAATAGTATAGTCATCGCCGCCGAGGAATTTGTTGTCCTTTAGACGGTTGTTGGCGACATCAAACAGGCGCTTGGTTTCCATCGAATAACGGTTGATTGGATATTCGTATTTCTCCGGAGCATAGGCGTAGAAATGGCCGAATCCGCCGCCGATGAAGGGCGCGCTGCCAACTTGCCAGAACAGCCAGCTGAGAACTTCTGCGCGCTGAGCGGGCTCGGTCGGAAGGAAGACGCCGAATTTCTCTGCCAGATGCATCAGGATCGCGCCGGATTCGAAAACCCGTATGGGCTTTGGCCCGCTGCGGTCGACCAAGGCAGGGATTTTGGAATTGGGGTTGATGTCGACGAAGCCGCTGGTGAATTGGGCCGCCTCGGTGATGTTGATCAGCCAAGCATCATATTCCGCGCCAGCATGGCCCAGCTCAATTAGCTCCTCGAGGATGATGTTGGCCTTCACCCCGTTGGGCGTAGCGAGCGAATATAGCTGGAAAGGGTGCTCGCCCACGGGCAACGGCTTATCCACCTGCGCGCCTGCTGTCGGGCGATTGATGCTCGCGAAACGTCCGCCGCTTTCGCTATCGAAAGTCCAGACTGCGGGCGGGGTATAGGTGGGGTCGACCAAGGGAATGTTCCTTTCAGGGATGTCACTGTCAGTTCGATAGGTGGCGGCGTTAGGTTACCGGGGCAAGGCAAGAGTTGGTTTGCGAACTAGAAGCGACCCTTGCCAAGCTGTATCCTTTTGGGATACTACGCTGCGATGCACATAGCAGGCCGCAAGATCCGTGACTGGCGAGAGGCGCAGTCCCCGCCGCTATCCGCCAGCGAGTTTGGCGCGCGTTATGGTGCGCCCGGCGCATGGCCCAGCCGGACTGTCTATGGCTGGGAAGTGAAGGGCAAAATCCCGCGTCCCGCGGTGCAGAAACGGCTCTCCGAACTGGGCATTTGCGATGCGCAGGACTGGCTCGACACTGACGACGATAAAACTATCCACCCGGCTAAAGGCCCACGCTGCATGAAACTTTCCGATTTTCCCTTTCAATCAATCCACCGCCACGGCTTTGTCCGGGTCGCCACCAGCACGCCCAAGGTTCGGACCGCCGACGTCGCGTTCAACACGGCGGCGGTGCTGGACCAGGCGCAGGCTGCGCATGAAGCCCATGTCGATCTGGTCGTCTATCCCGAACTGTGTGTATCATCCTACGCAATCGATGATCTGCATCTGCAATCCGCGCTGCTGGATGCGGTTGAGGATGCGCTGGTTGAGATCGCGGCGGCGACTATAAAGTTGACGCCGGTGCTGCTGGTCGGTGCGCCGCTGCGCCGGAATGGCCGGGTGTACAATTGCGCGCTGGCGATTGCGGGCGGACGAATTCTGGGCGTTGTTCCGAAAAGCTTCCTGCCCAATTACCGCGAATATTACGAGAAACGCTGGTTCGCCAATGGCCGGCAGATACAGGGGTTGAACATTTCCGTTGGCGGGGCGGACGCTCCCTTCGGCACCGATCTGCTGTTTGCTGCCAGCAATATCCCCGGCTTCATCTTCCATATCGAGATTTGTGAGGATTATTGGGCGCCGATCCCGCCGTCCTCGATGGGCGCATTGGCGGGGGCGACGATCCTGACCAATTTGTCCGCCTCCAATGTCACTATCGGCAAATCGGACGAGCGCCATCTGCTTGCCCGGGCGCAGTCCTCCCGCGCGGTCGCAGCCTATGTCTATTCCGCCAGTGGCCACGGCGAAAGCACCACTGATCTGGCTTGGGACGGGCAGGGGATGACCTATGAATTGGGCGATCTGCTGGCCGAGAGCGAACGCTTCGGCCTCGATCCGGAACTCAGTATTGCGGACATCGACCTCGACCGTATTCTGGGCGAGCGGATGCGGATGCAGACCTATAATGACGCCTCCGAACATGCCGGGCGGCCCGAGGATTGGTTCCGCACAGTCTCTTTTGATCACCAGCCCGTCAGCGATGATATCGGCCTGATCCGGCCCGTCCGCCGGTTCCCCTTTGTGCCGAACCGGCTGCACAAATTGGACGAGGATTGTTACGAGGCGTTCAACATTCAGGTCGACGGGCTGATGCGCCGGATCGAAGCCACCCATGCGAAATCGCTGGTCATCGGCATTTCCGGCGGGCTCGACAGTACCCACGCGCTGATCGTGGCGGCCAAGACATGTGACCGGATGGGCTTACCCCGCAGTTTCATTCGCGGTTTCACCATGCCCGGATTTGGCACTAGCGATGGCACCAAATCCAACGCGAGGAAGCTGATGGACGCGGTCGCGATCACGGCAGAAGAAATCGACATCCGCCCGATGGCTACGAAGATGCTGGAGGACATCGGCCATCCCACCGCCAATGGCGAGCAGGTTTACGACACCACTTACGAGAATGTGCAGGCGGGTCTGCGCACAGATTATCTGTTCCGGCTGGCAGGGCAGCACAGCGGCTTTGTTCTGGGGACCGGCGATCTGTCGGAACTGGCGCTCGGTTGGTGCACATATGGTGTGGGCGATCAGATGAGCCATTACGGGGTCAATTCCGGCGTGCCCAAGACACTGATCCAATATCTGATCCGCTGGGCGGAGCGCACCGGGCAATTTGATGCGGCAACCGACGAAGTACTGGAAGCCATTCTGGCGACTGAAATCTCGCCCGAGCTGGTGCCCGCTGGAGCAGACGGCAATGTCCAGAGCACCGAGGCAACCGTGGGCCCGTATGAGCTGAACGATTTCTTCCTTCACCACGTAATCCGATTTGGCCAGCGTCCGTCCAAGGTTGCGTTTCTGGCATGGCACGCTTGGCGCGATGCGGGCGAGGGGCTGTGGCCCGCTGAATTCCCCGAAGGCAAGAAGAACGAATATGATCTGGCAACCATCCGGTATTGGCTGGAGAAATTCCTCCAGCGGTTCTTCGGGTTCAGCCAATTCAAACGCAGCGCGATGCCCAATGGCCCGAAGATTAGCAGCGGCGGCGCATTGAGCCCGCGCGGCGATTGGCGCGCACCCAGCGATGCGGTGGCCGATTTGTGGCTGAAAGAATTGCGGGACGGGGTTCCTGAGCGCTGAAACGTCAAAAAGTCGTCAATCCTGCCCTGATTTGGTTAAATTCGGTTGTCTGGTTTGGTTATTTGGCGGGCTTGATCTAACTCCCATAGTGGGTCGCTTCTTGCTGTAATCTCCGAAACGGGGAGATGGCGCGAAGGGGTATTGCGCATGACACCGACCGCTGCCGAGAATCGCTGGGTTCTGGATCAAAGCCGACCCTTGCGGCTGTTCACGCTGTTTATTCTATATGTGACGCAAGGCGTGCCCATTGGGCTGTTCTGGGTCGCCATTCCTGCGTGGATGGCCGCGAACGGGGCAGGGGCAAAAGATGTGGCCTATGTGCTTGGTTTTACCGCGCTGCCTTGGACGCTGAAACTGGTCAACGGGTTCATCATGGACCGTTATACCTTCCTGCCAATGGGCAGACGGCGGGTGTGGTTGATTGGCGCCCAGATGGTTATGATCATGTCTCTGATCGGCTGCGCAATTGTCGGGCCGGCATCAACTGACATTGCCCTGCTTGCCGCGGCAGGATTCATTGTGAACATGGCGACCACCTATCAGGATGTTGCGGTAGACGGTCTTGCGGTCGACATCATGGAGGAAGAAGAGCGCTCCCGTGCCAGCGGCATGATGTTCGGCGGTCAAGCAATCGGTATCGCGATTTCCTCTGCAGCGGCCAGCATCATCATGTCGCAGTTCGGCGCATCGGCAGCCTATCTGTTCGCCGCCGCATTTATCGGCGTGATTTCGATCTATGTCGTGGTCCTGCGTGAACGGAGCGGCGAATGGCGCCTTCCGTGGTCCGCTGGGCAGGCCAATGCGCGTAATCTGTCCATTCAAGCCAAAGCCTGGTGGCCAATCCTGTCCAGCACGTTAAAATCCATGATTGTACCGGCCAGTATCTTGTGGATCCCAGTGCTGCTGGTGCGCGGATATCACTACGGATTATTGAACGGGATGACGCCGTTGATGGCGAACAGTTCTGTCGGTTGGAATGAGGCTGTTATCGGGTCGACCACTGGCATGGCCAATCTGGTGGCCGGCATCCTGGGTATGACAGTAGGCGGTTGGCTGGGTGATAAATTCGGTGCGAAAATGTCCACGATCGGGATGTTTACCGCATTTATTGGCATGAGCATGATCATGTATCTGGGCGTGGCGCTATGGTCGCAAGAGGCGTTTTTCACCACATTCGTGTTCATATGGATATCGTTTGATGTCATGATCACCGTGGTTGCGCTGCCGATATCCATGCGGCTGTGTGATCCAAAGGTCGCCGCGACGCAGTTTACCCTCTACATGGCGTGCGCCAATCTGGGCATTACCATCGGCGCATGGTCGCTTGGTTTCGCCGATCAGATCGGTGGGTTCCGCAATATGTTCCTGCCGATCATTGGCTTGCACCTGTTGGGCCTGCTGATCATGGTCTTCGCACAGTTCCCACGCCGTTCCGGTCATGACAGCGAAGTGGCGGACCAATTGCCGCAGGGGGGCGGGGTGGCTCCGGTGCATAATTAGCGGCAGGCTGCGGCGGCGGAGTCTGGCTCATTCGATAAAACACGCGCGTTCGGGAGCAAAATGGCCTACTGTCGGTTGTAGATTGAAACTGTGCATCACCCCGCACTTCGACAGAAAGTATCCATGCCCCGCATCGCCGCAATCGCGACCGCCATACCCGAACTGGATTTCGAACCGGATTATCGCCGCTGGGCCTTGGCTCAGTTGGGGGCGACACGGGAAGCGAAATTGTACGAGCGGATGGCGGGGCGTTCCGGCATCGAACACCGCTGGTCGGTGCTGTCAGAAGAGGACGCAAAACTTGATCAGGGGCGGGGGCTGTATGGCGGGGCGGTCGAACCCACCACCGCCCAGCGGATGCAGATCTATGCCAAGGCAGCGCCCGATCTGGCCTTGAAAGCCATCGAGAAATTGCCGCCGCTTGGAAAGATCACGCATATTGTGGTGGCTAGTTGCACTGGCTTTGTAGCGCCGGGAGTGGACCAGATCATTGCGCGCCGCCTTGGCCTGTCCGATGATGTCGAGCGCGTATTGATTGGTTTCATGGGCTGTTATGCCGCGATTACCGCATTGCGCACTGCCCGCCATATCGTCCGGTCTGAACCGGGTGCCCGGGTTCTGGTGGTTACGGTCGAGCTGAGCAGCCTGCACCATCAACAGGATTTCGATATCGAGCCGTTGCTGGCAGGCGCCCAATTTGGTGATGGAGCAGCAGCAGCGATTGTGACCGGATCGGACGCTGGATTGGGTCTCGGTAGCGGCATTTCAGCGGCGTTGGAGGATAGCGCCGAGCTGATTACGTGGGATATTGTCGATACGGGATTCAAGATGCGTCTGTCTGGCGAAGTGCCGGGCCGGATTGCAGCGGCGATCGCCCGGGACGAGGTTCGCCAGCGGATCACCGGCGGCATTCCGGTGGCAGAGATCGACGCCTGGGCTGTCCATGCAGGTGGCCGCTCGATCCTCGACGCGGTTGAAAAGGGGCTGCAGCTGGCAAACGGATCGCTGGAGGATAGCCGCGAGGTTTTGCGGACCTGCGGCAATATGTCATCTTCCACGCTGATGTTCGTGTTGGAACGGATTATCCGCCAAAAACCGGCGCGAGGTGTCGCACTTGCCTTCGGTCCGGGACTGGCGATGGAGGGATTTCATTTCGGCTGGCAGGATTCCGGTCAAAGCATGGGTGCCTGATCCATGCTCGAATCCCGCCGCATCGAAGAAGAATTGATGGACGATCCTGCATTGGACCCGGCGGTCTATACGAAGGTCCTGCATGATCTGGCGAAGGTCAACCGGATCACTATGGCGAATGGCCCGACGCTGGCATTCCTCGAACGGGCAGTGGGTAATCGGAAGAGTTTTCGATTGCTGGATGTCGGTTTCGGCGACGGTGATATGCTGCGTCAGATTGCCAAATGGGCGGCGCGGCGGGGAATTGCGGCAGAGCTGGTCGGCGTCGATTTGAACGAAAACAGCGTGGCGGCAGCGCGCGGCGTTACGCCTGACGATTTGCCAATAACCTATCATGCTGGGGATTATGCGGATCTGTCGGGTGAAGGTTTCGACTGCATCATCTCCAGTCTAGTCGCACATCATATGACGCGCGATCAGTTGACGGATTTCTTGCGTTTTATGGAGCGTGAGGCGAGCGCTGGCTGGATGGTCAATGATCTGCACCGGCACCGCTTTGCATACAATGGCTGGCCAGTGTTGGCGTGGCTGATGCGGTGGCACCCCATCGTTAAACATGATGGACGCCTGTCGATTGCCCGCAGTTATCGCCCGCATGAATGGCCGAGTTTGCTGGTCGAAGCGGGCGCTGGAGGTGCGCGTGTATACCGTGCGTTTCCGTTTCGGCTTTGCGTAGAAGTGTTACGGTGAACGGGTCCATCTCTCGGCCGTTGATCCTTGGCGCTGGCCCCGCCGGAGCGATGGCAGCTATCGCGCTGGTACGCGCCGGAGCGCAGCCGATACTGATCGACCGGGACGAAATAGTTGGCGATGCTTTGTGCGGCGGTTTCCTCAGTTGGCGCAGCGCGGAACGATTGCGCGGGATCGGCCTCGATCTTCCAGATATTGGCGCGCATCCGGTGACCAAACTTTCACTCTATGCGGGCAAGGCGCACGCGCATGCGGATCTGCCTGATCGCGGCTTTGGCCTGTCACGCCGGGGCCTCGACACTGCCATGCGCGGCTTGGCGGTGGCCGGCGGGGCGGAATTACAGATCGACCATATTCGCAAATTGTCGCTCAGTGTTGCCGAGGGCGAGCGCCAAGAATGGCAATCGGACAGCATCTTCCTTGCCGCTGGTAAACACGATGTGCGCGGGCACTCCCGTCCCAGACAATCGAGCGATCCGGCGCTAGGTCTGCGGATCAGAATTCCGGCGCAAGTTGGCCAGACTGAATTGCTCGCCGGAAAGATTGAATTGCATCTGTTCCCGGGCGGATATGCGGGCATCGTGCTGCAGGAAGACGGCAGCGCGAACATCTGCCTGGCCTTGCGCAAAAGCATGTTGGCGCAGGCAGGCGGCGATCCGCGCGCCTTACTGGACCGAATGGCGGCGGAGCATCCGCAATTCGGCATGCGCATGGCTTTCGCCGCACCTGATTTGCCAATCGATAGCGTCGGCGCGGTCCCCTATGGCTGGATTGCGAGGGACACGCAGCCGGGGCTGTTCCGATTGGGCGATCAGGCGGCGGTGATCCCGTCACTCGCTGGCGAGGGCATGTCCATCGCGCTCACCAGCGGCGCCATGGCGGCAAGATTTTGGCTGGAAGGCGGCGGCGGCGCAGCGGAGAAGTACCAGCGCGCCATGGCCCGCGCCGCGCAGCGACCAGTGGGCGTGGCAAAGCTGATCTGGGAAACTGCCGAAAGCGAGCGATTTGGGGGTCCGCTAGTCAAGCTGGCGAGCCGCGCGCCGTGGCTGACCAATATTGCGATGCGCGCCAGCCGAATTGCAGCCTGAGCAGCACTTCGCGTCTTCTTGTGCAGCGCGGTCAATAACGGTTCGCCGCACGATGCGCTCTAATTATCCGCACAACGTAAGGTGTCGAGGGGTGTGTTCATCTGTCAGAGTCTGATTCGAAATTATCCTGAATGATTGCATGGTCTTGCGATGCGCCTTGTGAGCATTTGGACGGAAGCGGCGAAGAGCCAGGCGGTTGCGCTTTCGATGGTTCGTTCGAAGTCTTTGGCAAG
>Ga0209702_10002425_pt1 | contig 32536 bp, 30 predicted proteins | sample FRY01_FD_187210 | JGI IMG/M metagenome (GOLD analysis project Ga0209702, IMG submission 187210) | Freshwater microbial communities from Lake Fryxell liftoff mats and glacier meltwater in Antarctica - FRY-01 (SPAdes) (version 2) | ecosystem: Environmental > Aquatic > Freshwater > Ice > Glacier...
AAACTGATTTATTTTTCAATTTATAATTGATATTGTTATTTATTTTTACATTTCAAATAATTTTAGTTTTAACTATTTGGTTATGATGATAAAAAAGAGAAAGAAATAGACACTAAAATGCAATAATCTTTACATAGAGCAATTATGAAAATTAGTTTTTTAAATAAAACAAAAAAAAGCACCCCTAAAAAGAGATGCTTTAATTATAAAACTAAAATATTTTTTAGTTTACGGCTTTTGCTAATTCAGCACCAGCTTTAAACTTTACTACATTCTTAGCAGCTATTTGGATAGTTTTTCCAGTTTGTGGATTTCTACCTTCTCTTGCTTCTCTTTTAGAAACTGACCAAGATCCAAAACCTACTAAAGAAACTCTTCCACCACCCTTAAGAGAACCTTCAACATTTTCTAAAAATGATTCTAAAGCTTTCTTTGCAGCTGCTTTTGTGATACCAGCATCTGCTGCCATTGCATCGATTAATTCTGTTTTGTTCATAATTTTTTAAATTTATTGTTGTTAAAATTTCTATACCTAAACAAAATTATAAGGATTTGTGGTTAACACAAGTAAAACGTGGGGAAATTGCGATTTTTGTTGATAACTCGAACTGTTTGTTGATAAAGTAGGGCTTTTTTTACAATTGAACGAATCCAATCATAGCAAGGGTTTAGCTAACATGAGCATTTTCCTTTAGGGTTAATCCGTTTAAAACTTCTTGTGTTCTCATCTTTCGCTTGCCTGGTAATTGTATTTGTAAAAGATTGACATAACCACCATCAACTGCTATCTTCATTGTTCTTTTATCAAACAATATCGTTTTCAATTGATAATTATGATCTTCTTTTATCATAGCTACCTCGTATATTTTTAAAAATAGCGCTTCATCATTGTTATATAAAGTTGTCCAAGAAGCAGGGTAAGGAGTTAAACCACGTATTTGATTGTATATTTCATTAATAGGTTTTTCCCAATTAATTTTACAGGTTTCTCTACTAATTTTATGGGCTACTTTTTCTATTCTAGCAGAGGGTTGTTTTTTTGTGATAACCTTGCCTTCTTCAATATGTTTTATTGTTGTTACAACTAAATCTGCTCCTAGGTGCATTAGTTTATCATGTAAAGTGCCTGCAGTATCATTTTCGTTGATGGCTATTTTTGATTGTAAAATAATCTCGCCTGTATCAATTTTATCATCAATATAAAAAGTAGTGACACCTGTCGTAGTTTCACCTTTGATAATAGCCCAATTGATTGGCGCTGCTCCTCGATAATCGGGTAATAAGGAGGCATGTAAATTAAAAGTGCCAAATTCGGGTATTTCCCAAATAACTTTTGGGAGCATTCTAAAGGCAACTATAATTTGTAGGTTGGCTTGTAAGTCTCTTAATTCCATTAAAAACTCCTCATTTTTTAAGTTAGCAGGCTGTAATACTTTCAAATTTTGGGCGATAGCATATTTCTTAACAGCCGATTCCTGTATTTTTTGTCCACGTCCCGCAGGTTTATCTGGTGCTGTAATAACGCCAACGACAGGATAGCCATATCGTATCAAGCTATCTAAAATTCCGACAGCAAAATCAGGCGTACCCATAAATACAATTTTTAAAGCCTTCATTATTTTACTATTTTATATTGGTTAGTAGTGTTTAGCGTAATTATTTCCTCTTCTAATAATTCTTGTAAGGCATTAAATATAACATCTTCTTTATATAAAACTTCAATTATTAGTTTTCGAGAGGACTGCGGGCTCATCTTCAGCTGTTTTAGGATGGCTTCTTTAGCCAATTCAATAACGGAAACATGCAAAGGCACAGCTTTAAGACAAACATCACATTGCCCACATTTTTCTCTTTTTTCACCAAAGTAGTTCAATAAATATTGATTTCTACAGACCGTATCATTTTTTAAATAAGCAAGCATTGTATCAATATTTTTTGTTTTTTGCGTAATGAGTGCATCTACTTTTTTGGCAAACATATTAATGGTGCTATCGTCTTCTCGTGGTACTAAAAACACAATTTCTATATCGTTACTCTGAGCAGAATAATTGATGATTTGATCTTTAGCTAATTGTTCTAAAGTTTTGGCAATAACATTTTCGGGTAAATTTACTTTTTTAGCAATAGACCAAGTATTTATTTTGGTATCGTATTCAAAAATACCTCCGTAAGTTCTTAATATAGTCTGTATAATCGGCGCGCTCTTCGTGTAGGTTTCTAAATAATCAAAAATCTGATTTTTAGTTGCAATAAATTGAATACTTGTTTTTTTTGAAAACGATTCCGTCAAGGATAAAACCGAATTCTGATCTAGCATTCTGAGTCCGTTGTAGGTAATATAGGGGTTTAATTTATAAGTATCACAAAAGGTATTAAAATTTAAAGAATAGACTTCGGGACTTATTTCTCCGTAAGAAATCTGAAAATAATTATTGAGTCTATTATATAGTTGCCTTAAAAATGCAACGGTAGGCAATCCACTCAAAAACTGTCCCTTAACTTGATTTTCATCGGCGTTATTGGTAATTAAAATAGCTTTTGCAGGTTCTCCGTTTCTTCCCGCTCTGCCTGATTCTTGAAAATAATTTTCGATGCTATCAGGAATTTGATAATGTACAACCACCTCCACATCGGGCTTATCAATTCCCATACCGAAAGCATTAGTGGCAACAATTACCTGTACTTTATCACCTAACCAATCCTCAAGGCGGTTGTCTTTTTCTTTTTTTGATAATCCACCATGATAATAGGTAGCGCTTATAGCTTGATAATTTAAAAAATTTGATAATTCAATAGTATTTCTACGTGTTCTTACATACACAATACTACTCTTCTTTGTCTTAGAAAGCTCCTGTTTTAATTGATAACTTTTATCATCGTTAAATTTTACTAAGAAAGTAATATTATCACGTGAAAACGAATTTTTTTCAAGATAAAAATCCTGTAATTTTAAATTCTCAACAATATCCTTAGCAACTTCAGGTGTGGCGGTAGCCGTTAGGGCAATTATAGGAACATCTGGTGCTAAATCTCTTAAAATGGCACAATCCAAATAAGCAGGTCTAAAATCATTTCCCCATTGCGAAATACAATGCGCCTCATCAATGGCAATAAGATTTACATTCATTTGCAGAATACGGTCTTTTATGATATCCTGTCGCAAACGTTCGGGCGAAAGATATAGAAATTTGTAATTTCCATACAGGCAATTATCCAGTAAATCAATCAATTCATTTTGTGGAATATTCCCAGTTAAGGCAATCGCTTTTATTCCTTTTTCTTTGAGTGTATCTACTTGATTTTTTATAAGGGCGATTAAGGGTGATACCACAATGCAAATGCCTTGATTTACTAAAGCAGGAATTTGGAAACAAAGTGATTTTCCACCTCCCGTAGGAAGTAATGCAAGCACATCTTTTTTGGCTAAAACAGCATCGATAATTTGCTCCTGCGAGGTTTTAAATTCAGAGTAACCCCAATATTGTTTTAGTATTTCTTTTGGGCTTGGCTGCACTAGAGTAGATTTAATGAATTTAAAATGAAAGCTACCCGTTCATCAATTGGCAATTTAGGAACATCTACAACAGTGTATCCAAAATTGGTATATGTTTTTTCTAAACAATCATGAATTTTCACAGCTTCTTCAAAATTTTCATAGCGTTCATTATCAGCAGTATGTATTTCTTTCCAAGGCGGTAGTAAAAATATTTTATCATACTTATATTGATTACAAATAGCTATAAATTCCTCAGAATATAAAGTCTCAAAACAATCTAAATAGGCAACAACATCATGTATTCCGCGATCTAGAAAAATAATATTATCAGGGTGATTTTGTGCTTGTTTAAATTGGTGAATGCGACCTTCTAAAATACGTTGGCTAAAGAGTAGGGGGTCAGTTAAAAAAAGTTGCTCTATGCCTTCATTTCTAGCCTGCAAAGTAATCTGCCTAGAAATTTCATGAAAACAAGTAAAACCTTTTTCTTCTATAGCGTTTATAACCGATGTTTTTCCTGTACTTGGCCCGCCTGCAATAACAATTTTTTCTGAACTCAATAGCTTACTTTTAAGCTACAAAAGTAGTGAATAATAGAGAATTAAAAATTAGGTGCCAAGGATAAAGGTTAAGTTCATGTGAAAGTACAATTTCAAGAGAAAAAAGTATATTAGTTTATCTGTTTTAGTTAAAAGACACAAATGGTGCAAAAAAGAGCGATAAACTCGACTTTTTTTTTGATTTCAATTTTCAACTTATAATTTTAAATTTTTTACGCAGAACCTCCAACTTCCTATTCAATTTTTTGAATCATTATTTTAGTTGGGCAATTGATTACCGTTAAGGTTTGCTCTCCTTTTTCTTTTGTTTCGTAATCTATCTTATAGGTTTTACAGGGTTTAGATTTAGTGTCACTATTTTCAAAATCTACCTCACCATCAAGGAAAAATGCTTTTATTTTAAGAGAATCCGTTGAGCCAGATGCTATCATTTGCGTTACTTCATCAGAATATGAGTAGCCTTTGGAGCGCAAATCTTTAAGCACTCTACAGTTGGGGAAATAACAAAATTCTGTTCCAGTTTCTTTTGCTTTGTTCTTAAAAAAGAAAACCAAAAACACCAAACCAATAGAAAGACCGAACAAGAAGAAACCTAATCGTTTTAAAAATGACATGCTAATAAATTAAAAAATAAGAAAATTAATATCGTTGTAGGAAAGGTCAAACCATTCTCCAACCGATTTATTGGTCAAAATACCTCTATAAAAATAAAGTCCGTTTCTTAGGCCTTTATCAAACCGCAAAGCGTTTTCGATACCACCATCTTCCCCAATTTTTAAAAGATAGGGCGTAAAAATGTTACTAATAGAAATAGAAGCAGTTTTTGGATAACGCGACGGAATATTTGGTACAGCATAATGCACAACCCCATATTTTTCAATTGTAGGTTTATCGTGACTGGTGATTTCACTTGTTTCAAAGCAACCACCCATATCAATACTAACATCAATAATTACAGCACCTTTTTTCATAGACTCCACCATAGTTTTGGTTACAATAACGGGAGATCTATCTTTTCCTCTGGTAGCTCCAATCGCAACATCGCATCGTTTTAAGGCTTTGAGTAAGTTTTTGGGTTGTATGGTCGAGGTATAAACGGTCTGTCTTAAGCGCGCCTGAATATTTCTGAGTTTTGTGATAGAATTATCGAAAATTTTCACATTAGCTCCAAGGCCAATTGCGGAGCGAGCAGCAAACTCTCCCACGGTTCCCGCACCAATAATTACGACTTCAACTGGGGGAACTCCACTAATATTTCCAAACATGAGTCCGTTACCTCTATTGGTATTTGCCATAATTTCAGAAGCAATTAATACCGAAGAAATTCCTGCAATTTCGCTTAAAGAGCGTACGGCAGGGTATTTGCCATCATCATCCATAATGTATTCAAACGCAATAGCCGAAATACGTTTTTGAGCTAATTTTTCAAAATATTTTTTAGATTGCGTTTTTAATTGTAGTGCTGAAATGATCGTTGTTTGCGGATTCATCAACTCTATTTCGTCCAAGGTAGGAGGTTCTACTTTTAAAAGAATTGCGCAAGAAAATACTTTTTTTGTATCCTGGGTAATTTCTGCACCGGCATTGGTATATTCTATATCAGAATAATTTGCTCCCTCGCCAGCACCAGCTTCCATTAAAATTCGATGCCCATTCGCTGTAATCGCATTCACAGCATCAGGGGTTAAACAAATACGTTTTTCTTGATATTGATTTTCTTTAGGAATCCCGATAAAAAGTTCTCCTTTTTGACGTAAAACCTCTAAAGTTTCTTCTTGTGGTAGCAGTTGTTGCTTGCTAAATGGTGAACTAGGCTGATTCATATAGATTACACAAAGTATAAATTAATTTTTTAGCGATGTATCTGATATAATTGTGAAAACAAATTTACAACTTTTTATTAGTGAAACCCTATTTTTATAAATCTTGTCTCTTGAGTCTTAGTTTATTTTAGTAGTAAAGCTTTTGGTTTTTATGGCGTATTTGCAATGTGTATATTGGTGTTGATTTATTACCTAGCCTCGACCTAAAACACTTTACTTTCTGCTTCTTTTTGTTTTGGAGAAGTTATTTTTCTTTGTACTGTTTTAGCTCTGTATTTGTAGCCTTTAAATCGATGCCTAAAACATACTTATCAAAAAGTTTAACCAGAATAAAATAAACAAAAGAAGTAACTACTAACATGGTGGGGATTAACCAGGATATTTAGATTTCATTTAAATATCTATTTTCGACTATCTGAGAAACTAATTAAAAACTAAACATGGCAATTGGGATTAGTATTATATGACACCACCAATATTTGCAAGTCAAAAATCAAAGGAGTAATAAGGGAATTAGTATTATTTTATTCACTGCTAGCAACATAACCATACTTTCTTGACATTTACTCTCCTACACAAAAAAATAAAACTCTAAAAATCGTCTTTTTAGAAAATAATTACGTTAAAAAAAATAAGGAGATTTAGCAATAATTAATGTCAATAAACTTCCGATAAATATACTTTTCGATTTTTTATTTTAGCAATCTTATTTTCTTCTGGATTCATTTTCTAAGGATTCATTTTCTAAGGATTGATTTAGGAGATATCACAATTATATAACAAAAAAAGAGCTTCTAGTCTATAGAAGCACTCCAAATAGACTTTTTTTATTTGACCATTAATAGGTCTCTTAATTTAAGTTTGATCAAAACTTTCATTCTCATAAACAGCATCATTAGATGAGCTTGTAGAATTATAGGAAGTTAAGGCCAAGTAGACGACAGTAGCTGTATAAAAAAGATTTTTTGTTCATGTAAATTGGTTTAAAAGATTAATTTAATTTTCAATTTACAGGTAAAAAAAATCACTTACAAAATGTTATTCTTCGTAAAAACACTTCTTTTAAACATAAAAACAATACATTTCATCAAAAAATATCATTTCATCTAAAAATATATAATAAAAATGAGCTTTGAAAGATATGATATAGTTAGATTATTCGATGGTTGGATTTTTAAAATGTTAAAAAGTGAAATTGAATGTTACTGAGAATGTTTTAAATGGAAAGTCAAAAGTTCACTAAAAAGCAATAAGGTGGAATTTGGATATTTGGCTTTGAGCGGTTTGTGGGATTAGATTACTAGTATTAATATTTTTTTTAAAAATCTTCAAATCCTCAGATTATTATTTTTACAAATTTAGAGTCTAATTTATAATAACAAAACTGTTTGAATCACTCCGGTCAGCGGTTAGTATTATAAGCTCATAATCCTTGTGGTATTGTCAACAATTTCAATATAGACGTTCGTTACATCTTCAGGGAGAAGACCACTAATTTTTTCGGGCCATTCCATAAATATCCAGGCATTTGTAGATAAATAATCTTCTATACCAAAGTCTAAGGCTTCACTTTCATCATTTAAACGGTAAAAATCGAAATGATAAGCAAAAACGACACCGTCTTTATTGTGGTATTCATTAACCAAGCCAAAAGTAGGGCTACTAACTTCTTCACGGCTGCCGAGTTCTTTTACAAGCGCCTTAACTAGCATTGTTTTTCCCGACCCCATGCTGCCATAAAAACAGATTTTTTTATGAAGAGCATTGGCGATAATATATTTGGCTATTTCAGAGGTTTGTTTTTGGGTGTATTGTTTTTTCATAAGATAAATAACTGCTTTAGGTAATACAATTGTAAACAATTGTTAAAGATATGAAGATCGTTGAAATTTTGACACGAAATCAAAATATGTACTAATTTCTGACAAGCTTAGTTTTCAGTTTACATTTTTTAAGAGAAGTTTTTTAAGTTGGATAATTTAGGGCTTATCCAAGTCTTAATTAAATTATAGCCTTTATGCCTAAGATTTATTTTATTTTCTTTTTATCAGCATTAAAATATATGCTCAACACAATACTTTACATGACTTTACATCATAAAAAAAAGATAATAAGACCGAAGTCAGTTGTTTTTTACATCCTGTTTTCTTGAATGGCGAGGTACATTCTAATTTTAATATTAAAACCAAATTAACTAAAGATTTTAGTTGGTAATTACTTAGGAACATGGATGCGTACAGGCTTGCCAATATTAGCAGATTTAACAGTAAATTGGTTTACCGTGATAACTATAAGCTCTATTTTTTCTCAGGAATAGCTTCCAAATTCGAATTTGAGAATAGAGAAAATAGTAGGGTATAGTCTCCTTTTATTTCTTCTAGTGATATAGGTTATAATTTTACTAAAAATCTAAACATTGAAGCCAAATATGAGCATCAGTTAAACACTATAACAAGGATTCTTTATAGCCTTTCCAGCGCCTTAATGTTACAACTTACATTTAAATTTCTAAATTAAAAACAATTTTTATGAAATTTCTGTTTCGCTTTTTTGTGCTATTCTCAATTTTACTAATTTGGGAAATCCAATAGAACTTTCCTATTGTAAAATCCTACAATCCAATTACTATTTTTTTTATTAAACTGATTATTATTACTGTAATAAATTTTTTATATCAAACTTATAAAAATAGAAATGCTATTAAATTAAAATGATTAGAAATGAGTTAAGGCCAATGTTGCGTTCATAAAACTTAGAGATAAAGCAATAACTAAAGATTTTCTAATTTCTAATTTTATATTCCGTATTTTTTGAGCTTGAACTTCCTCTCGACTCTTGTACTTTATTTCTACCTTTACATAAATTGTAAATAATAATTAGCAGAGCTCATTAAAAAATAAACTCAAAATGACAAAAATAGCTTGGAAAACAGCAAAGGAATTTGAAGACATTACCTATAAAAAATATAATGGCGTAGCGCGAATTGCTTTTAACAGGCCTGATGTTCGGAATGCGTTTAGACCAAAAACAACCAGCGAATTATATCAAGCGTTTTATGATGCACAAGAAGATACTTCGATTGGCGTGGTTTTACTTTCTGCGGAAGGACCGTCAACCAAAGATGGTATTTATTCTTTTTGCAGTGGTGGAGATCAGAGGGCTAGGGGAGATCAAGGCTATGTGGGTGAAGATGGCATGCACCGCTTAAATATCTTAGAGGTACAACGCTTAATCAGGTTTATGCCTAAGGTGGTGATTGCGGTTGTTCCAGGTTGGGCTGTAGGTGGCGGACATAGTTTGCATGTGGTTTGCGATTTAACTTTAGCGAGTAAAGAGCATGCTATTTTTAAACAAACGGATGCTGATGTTACAAGTTTTGACGGAGGTTATGGATCTGCTTATTTAGCTAAAATGGTGGGACAGAAAAGAGCTCGTGAAATTTTCTTTTTAGGACGAAATTATTCTGCACAGGAAGCTTTTGATATGGGAATGGTCAATGCCGTAATTCCTCATGACGAATTAGAAGATACTGCTTATAAATGGGCAAAAGAAATTCTAGCTAAATCGCCAACTTCCATAAAGATGCTTAAATTTGCTATGAATTTAACAGATGATGGTATGGTAGGGCAACAAGTATTTGCCGGCGAAGCAACACGCTTAGCCTATATGACGGACGAAGCTAAAGAAGGTCGAAATGCCTTCTTAGAAAAGCGTAAACCAGATTTTGGAAAAAATAAATGGATTCCTTAATTCAAAAATTATAAAAGTTTGCTTTTAGGGAATTAGCGTTATAATTAATGGGATTTTTTTAAATGAAATTTCTTAAATATACTCTCCTTTTGGGAGGTCATAATCGTTTTTTGGGCGATTACGGGTGGGATTAATTAAAAAAGACCTGATCAGTAAAGATTAAGTCTTTTACGAGAGCAGTATATGATAATGAAAAATCTTTATTTATTATTTATTTTCTATTTAAATTACTAGAGAAAAAAAGCATTTAAAAACCAATGTTGTGAAGTGCTAAAAAGTTGTGGTGAAAGTGCAATAATTCTTTTTTATCCTAACTAAAAACTGATTTTTAAAAAATATGTCATACAAAAAACTACAGCCGGAACTAAAAGAAGCTTTTTTAGAGCATCAAATTACGGGATATAATGATTTCCAAAAAGGAGTACTTTCAAAAATTAAAGGTGGAGTAAGTATTTTTGGTATTGCACCAGAAGGTTCTGGAAAAACCACAGCTATAATTATGGCGACTCTTCAAAAACTAGACTGTAAAGCAGTGGGCGATGCGCCAAGAGCGTTAATTTTTGTAAAAGATAAAAAATCTGCCTTAGAATTGGCTGCTGAATTTCATAAATTTACCAGAAGAATGTCCATTAGGGTATATTGCGCCTATGATGAACAAAATATAGAAGACCAACGTGCCGATATTTATGATGGTGTTGATATTGTTATTGCAACCCCAAAAAGACTGAATAAGATTTTTTATTTAAACAGTATTAATTTGGGATATTTAAAGTTGTTTATCGTCGAAGACGCCGAGTTCTTAATAAAAGCGAGTGTTTTTTCCGATTTAATAAGAACCCCAGAAAGTTTAGAAAAATGCCAGTATCTTGTCTTTTCCACCGCCTTCGATAACCGAATGGAGCGGATGCAAGAATCTTTTATGGCAAATGCAGAAGTTTTTATTGATTAGTAAGTTAGTGGGTTAGTGAACTAGTAAGTTAGTTAAAAGACTAATGTCTAATGACTAATATCCAAAGCCTCATGTTCAAAATCAGGTTATGTTGTACTCTTTTTTTCGTGCTTCGTATTTCTAATTTAGTATTTGTTATTGAACTTCAATTTATTATTTTATTTATTGTTACATTAAAAAATTAGTACATTTTTACATTGAAATATTTTCAAATTAACGAACCGCACTAATAATCTCACTTAAAAAAGTATTCATATCAAATTCTGGTTCTTCGGCAAGTCCGGTTCTTACGATGACTAAATCTTTTGATGGAATAATAAATATACGTTGGCCCTGAAAACCATTAGCAGAAAACATATCTCTAGGAACATCTGGATATTTGCCTTCAGCATTTAACCAAAAATGGCCACCGTAAGTCCCATCAGAATTTGCTGTGGGTTTGGTAATGTAATCAATCCATTTTTCATCAAACAATTGCGTTCCGTTCCAGTTGCCTTTGTTGAGGTATAAAATTCCGAATTTCGCCCAATCACGAGTATTTGCCCAAGCGTAAGAGGAGCCTACATAATTGCCAGCCAGATCAGTTTCAAGTAACATGGATTGCATGCCAATTTTATCAATTAAGGCGCTATATGGAAAATCTAAGTATTCCTGTTCTGTTTTAAATTGTTTTCGTAGAATTCCCGTTAACAAATTTGTTGTTCCAGAAGAATAATTCCAAACTTCTGTAGGTTTTGCTATTGCTTTATTCTCGGCTTGGGCTTTAGTCATATCCGTATCCAAAAAAAGCATTTTGGTAACATCAGAAATTTTGCTGTAGTCCTCTTCCCAGGATAATCCACTTTGCATTCGCAGTAAATGATTAAGTGTAATATTTTTGCGTTCATCATTTTGCCATTCAGGAATAGGAGCAAGGCTATTTAAGTTTATTTTACCTTGATATTCAAGTATTCCGTAAAGTGTAGCAATAATACTTTTGGTTATCGACCATCCTAAAATGGCTGTTTTTTCATCAAAACCTTCTAAATATTTTTCTCCAATTATTCGGTTTTTATAATAAACAAGAACAGTTCTAGTTTTATTTATTTCGTTATTAGAAAAACTATTAATAATGGCAGCAATTAATTTTGGGTAATTTACATTTTCAAAAATAGTATCTTTTGGCAATGTATTTCCGTAGGGAAAAGCTAAAGTGTCCATTAAAAAAGATCTATTTGGCCTCAAATAGGGCGTATTTATATCAAAATCATCATTGATAAGAACGCAACCCAAACCTTCACGATACACACTTTTGCGAGACATAAGTCCGAAAACTGTGCTAGATGCACTATTATTATCAACTGTAACCTCCGCTAATTTAACTAGCGGTATATTATTATCATTATCCCGAACATCGTTACTATTTCTATCCGCAATAAATACGCTAGAAGCCATATTTTTAGCAGCAAATCCAGAGATTAAATTCAATTTTGGATAATTAAAATATACGATAACTGCCACGGCAATTACAAGTATCAAACCAAGTCTTTTAATAATTTTCATCAACGTGTATTTTCAATTTTGGTAAATTTAGTCAAATAACTAAAATCAATTCTTTAAAAAGGTGTTTTCTACTACATTAAAATAATGTACTTTAGACCTAAATCTAAGCTTTATAACTATGCTATTTTTAAAATATGGATATTTGCTTTTACTTTTTTTTCTTATAATTGGCTGTGCTATTGAAGAAAAACAAAAGTTAGATTTACATGATTGGCAACCTTTAAAGGTTACCATTACTGCCTATAACTCCTTACCATCTCAGACCACAGAAACAAATGCTAATATTGCCGCTTGGGGCGATACGCTGAAACCAGGTATGAAAGTAATTGCCGTTTCGCGCGATTTAATGCGAAAGGGATTAACATACAACACCATGGTGCGTATTGATACTTTTCCAGACACCTTTTTTGTAAAAGACAAAATGCACTATCGCCATCGTAATAAGATTGATTGGTATATGGGCAATGATAAAAAAAAAGCAACAGAATGGGGCAGAAAAAGGTTAACTATTTTTTATATCAAAGAAAAGGATAGTTTTGCTGTAACTGAAAATTTAAAATGAAATCTCAGTTCAATAAATTGATACTATTTGATATGAATAGAGGTTTATTTTTTGTGCTTTTGGCACTCATCATAAGTTCCTGTAGCATTCAAAAAAAAATAATAGACAAACCTATTATTTTTGATGCAGAGAGAGAACAACTTACTAAGACTTATTTATTAGAAAGATATGGTTTAAAAAAGGAAACTTCTGAAATAGTCCCTAAAATGATAGTGTTACATTGGACGGCAATTTCGACTTTTGAAAGTTCGTTTGATGCCTTTTATAAAACAAAACTACCGAATTGGCGACCAGAATTAGAAAATGTAAGCGGTTTAAATGTGTCATCACATTTTTTAGTGGGTCAAGATGGTACTATTTACCGATTAATGCCAGAAACTACAATGGCACGGCACATTATTGGTTTAAACCACGTAGCTATTGGTATCGAAAATGTGGGCGGAACTAAAGATACGCCCCTAACTAAATCACAATTGAAATCGAATATTAAGCTCGTTACCTACCTAAAAAAGAAATATACTGTTGATTATGTCATTGGACATTATGAATATACTAATTTTGAGGGCCATGAACTTTGGTTAGAAAAAGATGAAGGATACAGAACAAAAAAAACAGATCCAGGCGAAGAATTTATGAAAAAAGTGCGGAAAGCGACTAAAAAATTGAATTTTAAACCTTTACCAGGTCAATAATACGATGAAAATTACACCTAAACCCTATGAAAAAATTAATCACATTAATCGCTTTTGTTGTATTCTCCACCGTATCCTGTCAACAAAAGGTTAGCAGTACAACATCAAAAAATAATATTACTGCGGCTTTATTTGATTCTTATGACAAGTACAAAGAAAATACTTTAAGCAAAAGAAGAATAAAGCATAATGATATTCAACCTTTAATTAATCTCTTTAAAAACAAAATCGGCTATACAGTTAAAAAAGTAGGAGCGTCTATCGAAGGACGTTCTATCTCTTTAATTAGCATGGGATCAGGGCCTGTAAATGTCTTTTTATGGTCGCAAATGCACGGCGATGAACCAACTGCCACCCAAGCGATTTTCGATATTCTTAATTTTTTAGATAGCGATGATTTTAAGCCGGAAAAACAGGAGATATTAGGCAATTTAACCCTACACTTTTTACCGATGCTAAACCCTGACGGAGCTGAGATATTTACCAGAAGAAATACTTTAGGCATCGACATTAATCGTGATGCGCTTGATTTGCAGTCTCCAGAAGGCGCTATTTTAAAAAGAGTCCGAGATAGCTTAAACGCCGATTTTGGCTTTAACCTTCATGATCAAAGCACCTATTACAATGCAGAACTTACCGATAAACCTGCCACAATATCGTATTTGGCCCCTGCTTACAATTACGAAAAAGACATCAACGAAGTGCGTGGAAATGCCATGAAAATTATTGTTTTTATGAATAGTATCATCCAGCAATATGCACCAGGACAAGTTGGCAGGTATAATGACGATTTTGAACCTAGAGCCTTTGGCGATAATATTCAAAAATGGGGTACGAGTGCTATTTTAATAGAATCTGGCGGATATTACAATGATCCCGAAAAACAAGAAATTCGAAAATTAAATTACGTCTCTATTTTATCCGCAATTTATACCATATCAAATGGTAGTTATAAAGATATCGCTATTGCCGATTATGAGAAAATTCCTGAAAACGACAGAAAATTATTCGATTTGAAAATTGAAAATATAAGTTATCCACTTTTTGGAAAAACCTATAGGCTAGATATAGGAATCCAAAGAGCAGAAATTGATAAAAAAGGAAACAATGATTTTTGGTACAAGAGTTCTATTGTTGATCAAGGAGATTTATCGACCTTTTACGGTTATGAAAATTTTGATGCCAAAGGTTATACGGCTAAAGCGGGTAAAGTTTATCCACAGACTTTAAAAACAACTGCTGAGTTTTTGAAATTAAATGCTATTGAATTATTAAAAGATGGTTATGTTTATGTGCCTGTTGAAAATATCTCTGCCGAATTATCATCTTCGCCAATACCAATGAATATGGTAAAGTCTTATTTTAAAGCGCCAGGTTCATTGAGGCTTAATTTAGGGGTAAATCCCACTTTTTTATTAGAGAAAAATGGTGTTATTGAATACGCCGTTTTGAATGGCTTTTTAATCGATTTAAAAAATGGCAAAACACAATTTAAAAACGCTTTAATTTTTAGATAAAATTAAATCACTTCATTAACTCTTATACAAATAACTGTAATTTATAGTCGTATTGCCCCCATCTTTTAGCAACCAAATCAGAATTATCATAATTAAGGTAAGAATTGTAAATAAGGCTACAATCGCTAAGGCTTTAAACCATTTTGGCATTCCTTGCAGTGAACTTTGATCTATAATTTGGTTCATCATCTCCATAACTTAAAATATTTTAAGGTTACATAGCATTTTTTGGTGATCAAGTCTTGAAAAGCGTTAGCTATTCTTCTAAAGATAACAATTTAAAGCCTAAATACCCAAGTTATATTTTTTAAAAAATAGTTAAAAAAATAAGACTATAAAATTGCAGCCCTATTTCAATTTGTTTTTTGAAGTAATAATTATAGATTTTCCGAGGCTAAAAGGACAAAAAACTTATCTAAATTAGGATTAATGACAATTTTGGTTCTTCTATTTTTTGATCTATTTTCTTTACTATCGTTTTAAACTGAAGGAATGTAACTGCTTCTGCCCCCAGCAATCAATTTTCTGGAGCCATATTATATTTTTCTTCTAATAAATGCAACACAGAAGTCGCTCTTTTTACGCTTAAATTCCAATTGTCATGAAACACGTCGGTATTGATGGTTTTTGAATCGGTATGACTTTCAACCATCACTTCCATATTTAGTTCAGAATTAATTACTTCAGCAAATTTCCTAAGAATAGCATTTGCTTTGGTACTTAAAGATTAACTACCGCCATTAAATAATAATTTATCAGAAATATTAATCATCACTACCGTTTTATGGATATTGATGTTGACATCATCTTCATCATCAGCGATATATTTTTTAAGGTTATAAGAAATGGCAATATTAATCGAATCTTCTAAGGTTGTAGCTTTCGCTAAAAGCGATGGGTCAAATTTACTTAGTATTTATCTCATCTTTTCTTTGGTATTGTTGCTCATCACAGCAGCATCACCTAAAGAAGTTAATTAGGTATAATTAATTTCTTTTAAATAATTAATTTTCTCATTGCACTCCGATACCCTAGCTTAAGTTTTACTCAGTTTTTAACTCTAACTTTTATTTTTCTCCCTAAGTTTTTGTCAAGATACTTCTAATGCTATTTAAATTGGACTCTAATGTCGTGTATTTCTTTTTTGATAAACAAGAACTTAAAGTTAAAAGGGTAATTAGTGCGATAATTGATAATTTTTTAATGCTAAATAGATTTAAATTTTTATTGGTGTTCATTCGTATTATTTTTGATGAAATGAACAAAAAAGATGTTCAACTACAAAAAAAAGAAAAGCTACCCTTAAGAATAGCCTTTAAATCTGTATTATAATGATTGGTTATTTGCAACCGCCAGTAAAGCCTCTTGCATTGAATTTGGTTTGTACCGCGCCTTGTTTTCCGTTCGCAAGTACTTGGATAGCTAAATTATTTTCACCACTTCCATCACGTTTCGGACTGCAATATTCAAACAAATAAAAACTATTGGCCCTTTGCGACACCAATTGCGATATGTTGTTAAAAGTCGTTTCTAATTCTGCTTTATTACCTGCAAAAACGCTTGCAGTTTTTCCGATACTTTTTAAAACATCAGTATTAATTTCACTACCCAAACCAATACTAAAGAAAGATATGTTTAAGTTAGCATTCTTCACTTTATCTAAGGCTGCCTTTTCTGAGAAACGCGATGCCTGATCTGTACCATCGGTAAATATTACAACAGAAGCTGCACCAATAAAATCATTGTTTTTGGTATCTTTAAGTAATTTTTCAGCAATATCGGTCGCTTTGATCACCGCGCCATACAAATCGGTGGACGGGTCTTTGCTGATTGTATTGGTTACTCCGTTAATGGAAGCAACTAATTGTTCTCTTGAAGAGGTTAAAGCATTTAATAAATGCAATTTATTTTCACCATCAAACCAATAAATAGCCATTTTCACAGCTGGACTTTCGGATTGTGGCATTACATTATTAATGAAACTTACGGAAGCTGTTTTTAATTCTTGTAAGCTACTACTCAAAACACTATTACTTAAATCTAATACCAATAAGGTGCTGTTATTAAAAATTTGCGCATTTGGAGAAATTCTTGCAGACGATTCAGAAGTTGAAATTCGGTTAAAACAATTGTCATTTCGGCCTTGCTCATAAATGGTAAACTGGTTTGCCGTTAAGCCTGATACTGGATTACCCTCAGTATCAGAAACTCTAAAGAAAATAGAAACTTTTCCTGGTAAGGTTGTAAACTGGTCTTGGATGGATAAAGTAAGTTGATTTGTACCCAGATTTAAACATTTATCAACTAATTTTCCTTCCCCTAAATCTGTTGCTAGGGTACCTCCTCCGTTAAAAAAAACATCATCTTCGGCGTTTCCACAAGAGACTATAAAGATGAGTGCTACTGCATATAAAATATATTTCATATTTAATTTCATTTTCAAATATTTAATTGTTCAAGCGTCTAACGCTGATTTTGATGCAAAATTATAATTGTATCAGATAAAAAATGTTAAACAATGTTAATTGTATTAAAATTTGTGCTGGACGCGCGAAACCCAGCGTTGACCGCTAAATGCTAATCGTCAGGTGCTTATCGATAAGCACTTTTCTCTATTTTCACCTATTAGCTTTCCACTTTCTATTTTTCGCTTATCACTTTTTAACCTTATAATTTTATAACCATCTAATCGACAACCTATTAACTTCTCCTATTTAAATTAGATTAGAAAAGTAAAAATCCATCTAATTTTCAATATATTGTACTCATAAATCAGTCTTGTTTAAATGACACACGAATTCAAAAAAATAGTTGAGTCTTATCAATTGGCCAATAAAGAGGGAATAAAAACAGTTTTGGTTACGGTCGTTGCTTTGGATGGATCCTCTTACAGAAAACCAGGTGTTAGAATGTTGTTGTTGCAAAATGGAAAAATCATTGGTGCGGTGAGTGGTGGTTGTGTTGAAAAAGAAATAATTGTACAAGCAACCGTAGTTTTCGAAACCGATATTTCTAAAGTAATGACTTATGACGGGCGTTTTCGTTTGGGTTGCGAGGGTATTTTGTATATTTTAATAGAACCTTTTCATCTGAGTCCCCTATTTATTAACACTTTTTCACAAGCTATAAAAGAGAGGGTCAATTTTAAAATATCATCGTTTTACAAAAAAGAAGAAATTAGTGATATAGGATTAGGGAGCAGAGTACAGTTTAAAAATATTACACTTCCAGTAAGTTTAAAACACGCAGTAAATACCGAATTAAAAGTTTTTGAAGAACGTATGACACCTTGTTTCAGGTTGCTTATTTTTGGGTCAGAGCACGATGCAGTTGAACTTTGTAGTTTTGCTAGTAATTTAGGCTGGGAAGTGCTTGTGATTGCAAATCCTTTAGAAGAAAAGAATAAAGAAAATTTCCCTGGAATTTCAAGCTTTGAAACGGTAAGTCCAGAACAATATCTAGCGGAAAATATTGACGACCAAACGGCTATTGTTTTAATGAATCATAGCTATGCAAAAGATTTACTTTTTTTAATGGCTTTAAAAGATACTAAGCCTGCCTATATTGGTTTACTGGGCCCATCAAACCGAAGGGAAAAGTTATTGGCAGAGTTTTTAGTAAAAAATATTGATATTCATCCTTACTTTTTCGATAGTATTCACGGCCCAACTGGACTCAATATTGGTGCCGTAACCCCACAAGAAATAGCCATAGCCATCCTTTCAGAAATTCTTGCCGTTACTCGTAAACAAAGTCCAAAATTTTTAAAAGACAAACACAAAGGGATATTAGATTGATGGATAAAGTAGCTATTTTGATCTTGGCAGCTGGAAATTCATCCAGAATGGAAGATAAAATTAAACAATTGTTGCCCTGGCGGCAAACGACCCTGTTGGGGCATGCCATACATGAAGCCAAAAAATTAAAAGCGCTAGCTATTTATGTGGTTTTAGGGGCAAATGCCGAAATTATAAAACCAACTATTAGTGAAAAGGATGTGCTAATTTTAGAATATAAATACTGGAAGCAGGGCATAGGTACCAGCATTGCTTTTGGAGTGCAGCAGCTTGTGAAAGAAAATAAGTATGACGCAGTTTTGATTCAATTGGCAGATCAACCCTATTTAGATGCCACTTATCTACAGCAGTTATTCAACTTGTATGCGAACAATAATCCTGTAATAATAGCAACTAAATATCGCAATAGTAAAGGAGTTCCTGCTATTTTTAATAAGGATTATTTTTTAGACTTGATAAATTTAAATGGGGATACAGGAGCAAAAGCACTCTTAAAATTTGAAAATGTTATCGCCATAGACCCCAAAGAAAAAGTGGTTGATATTGATACTTGGGAAGAATATCAAAGGTATTTTAGGGCTGAATGATTGGGACTATAATTGATAAATCTACTAAACTGTAGGTTTCGTTTCGAAAGTCGCAATTTTTTCATTTTCATTTTCGGCATTTCTAATGGCTTGTAAGGTTACCAAATGCCAATGTTGACCTTTTTGTCTGGAAACAGAATAGCCAATACTTTCAGTGATATATGATATTTTAGGTTGATTTACCAAGCGAATTCCATTTTTAAGAACGGCTAAGGTTTTGGTTAGCTCCACAACTTCTGAGAATGAATACCTTAAAAAATCATCAAAACCATCTTGTTTGGTGTTATATACTTTATCGCCGATTTTTAATTCTTCCATATTTTTAAAAGTTGGCAAAAATAAGCTTCTGAGTTTGGTTAAAAAGAATTTACAGGATGTAAATTATGAACAAATTATTTATTTTTAATAAATGTATAAATTACGTTTATTATATTTGCAGTATTATTTAAATTGAATGGATAATCCTTTACATCAATTAGAACAAAAAAATTATAGTGCAGCTCAAAAAATATTGGTAGCTGTGGATTGTATTATTTTCGGTTTTGATGATGGTGTTTTAAAATTATTAGCCTTTAAACGAAAAGTGGCACCTTTTATAGGAAACTGGTCGCTCATCGGAAGTTTTATATCGCAAAACGAATCAGCAGAAGAGGCAGCTAAAAGAGTGCTTTTTGAGATTACGGGTTTAAAAAACATATTCATGGAAGAGCTAAAAACTTATTCTTCTGTGGCTAGAGATCCAGGTGCTCGCTGTATTTCTATAGGTGAGTTTGCGTTGATTGCTTTAACTGAAAATAACAAAAAGCTTACGGAAAATCACGGCGCCGAATGGTTGCCCATGTCGGCTTTACCAGCTTTGGTGTTAGATCATCAACAAATGGTTGCCGATGCCTTAGAGCGGCTAAGGAATAAAGCACGCTTTTATCCTATCGGACTCGAATTATTACCTAAGAAGTTCACTATTCCTCAATTGCAAGCACTTTACGAAGAACTTTTTCAAAAAGTACTGGATAATCGGAATTTCAGAAAAAAATTACTGTCTCTGAACATACTAAAACAATTGGAAGAAAAGGACAAGTCCAGCTCTAAAAAAGGAGCGTATCGCTATGAGTTTGATTATGCAAAATACAATAATTTAAAAAATGAGGGATTTAATTTTTCCCTTTTTAAATCTTAAAATACTACTATTTTAAAATGACAGATGTCCAAAAAATAAAGGAAGTACAAATAGCTTCTCCAGGCAGAATTAACCTCATTGGGGAACATATTGATTATAATGGTGGTTTTGTGTTACCAGCAGCAATTGACAAAAAAATTTATTTGAATTTTAAAGTTAACAACTCGAATATAGCTTCCGTTTATTCAAAAAATTTAAACGAAACCTTTAGTTTTTCATTGGAAGAAGTAAGCCCAAGTAAAACAGAATGGCATAATTATATTTTAGGGGTAGTACATTATATTCATCAATTAAAACCGAATAGTATTCATGGTTTTGATTGTATTATTGAAAGTAATTTACCGCTAGGCTCAGGCGTAAGTTCATCAGCAGCTTTAGAGTGTGGGATTGCAAAAGGGTTAAACGAATTGTTTTCCATCGGACTTACCGATGTAGAAATGATTACGCTTTCTCGAGATGCGGAACATACTTTTGTAGGCACAAAATGCGGTATTATGGATCAATTTGCAGTTGTGTTTGGTAAAAAAGACCATTTATTGCTTTTAAATTGTGATACCCTAGAACATTATTTAATTAAGGCAGATTTTGGCGAATATAAAATTATTTTATTGAATACAAACGTTTCCCATAATTTGGCATCTAGTGAGTATAATAAGAGGCGAGAAGAATGTGAAACTGCATTAAAAATTATACAAAAAAGTTATTCAGAAGTTCGATTTTTAGCCCAAGTATTACCTGCTACAATAATTGAATGTAAGGATAAATTACCATTGAAAATTTATGATAGAGCCATTTATGTCAGTCAAGAAAACGAGCGAACTATCGCCGCGACAAAAGCTTTAGAAAATAAAGATTTTGAAACTTTTGGAGACTTATTATACCAATCGCATACTGGTTTGTCTACTTTATACGAAGTAAGCTGCACCGAACTCGATTTTTTAGTAGATTTTACAAAAGACGTAAATGAAGTTCTTGGCGCCCGAATGATGGGTGGTGGCTTTGGTGGTTGTACCATAAATTTAGTTCATCAAGATGCTGCCTTGGATTTTATTTCAAAGATCAGAGCTGCTTATAAAAACCAATTTAATGTCGCATTAACCCCAATTACTGTTGCTATTGGCGATGGTGTTTTAAAACTATAGAATGGAATTCAATTCAAAATCACATAGACGTTATAATATACTTACTGGCGAATGGATTTTAGTTTCTCCGCATCGAACTAAACGCCCTTGGCAAGGAAAAAAAGATGTAGCCATTTCTGTTCCAAAAGTGTCGTATGATATTAATTGTTATCTGTGTCCTGGTAATACCCGAGCAAGTGGAGACAAAAATCCTAAATATAAAGACACTTATAGCTTTCAAAATGATTTTGCAGCTTTAGTAGAATATCAAATCTCTGAAAAATATAACAATGGCCTATTGCAAGCAGTGTCCGAAGAGGGAATATGTAAAGTGGTTTGCTTTTCGCCTAATCATTCGCTTACCTTACCATTAATGGCAGAGGAAGCGATAGAAAAGGTGGTGGATTTATGGCAATCAGAATATCTTGAATTGGCCAAAAAAGAAGGCATCAATCACGTTCAAATTTTCGAGAATAAAGGCGATATTATGGGCTGTAGTAATCCGCATCCCCATGGACAAATTTGGGCGCAAAAGTCCATTCCTGAAATTGTTTTAAAAAAGCAAGAACAACAATTAAACTATTTCAAAGCACATAAAGAAAGTTTGTTATCCGCCTATATTACTCAAGAAATTACTTTAGATGAACGAATTCTATTTAAAAACAATCATTTTGTGGCGCTAATCCCATATTGGGCAGTTTGGCCTTATGAAAGTATGATTGTTCCCATAAAACAGTATCAGCATATAGGGCAGTTAAATTCTGTAGAAAAACAAGCTTTCGCATCTATCATAAAACAACTAACAACCGCTTATGACAACCTTTTTGAAATTTCCTTTCCTTATTCTGCGGGAATTCACCAAAGTCCGACTGATGGTGAGCATCCAGAATGGCATTTTCACATGTCGTTTTACCCACCGCTATTGCGTTCAGCAGAAGTTAAAAAGTTTATGGTAGGTTATGAAATGTTTGCAAACGCACAGCGCGATATAACTGCGGAGCAAGCGGCAACAACATTAAAAGAAGTTTCGAAAACACATTATAGTTTAGCTTAGATTTTAATTTTAATTTTGAAAGTAATCCTATTTTTATGGTACCACAAACAACATTAAAAGACATTGCTTTTATTCTAAAGCTTTCGATTTCAACAGTTTCTAAGGCACTAAACAATAGTGATGAAATTAGTGCGGAAACGAGAGAAAAGGTAACCAAATTAGCTCAATCCTTAAATTACGTTCCCAATGAAACTGGGAGAAGTCTTAAATTAAATAAAACTTTTAGAATAGGAATTATTATTCCAAACCTTATCGATGATTTTTTCGCCAAAGTTTTACAAGGCGTAGAGCTTGCTGCCAGAAAATATGATTATAAGGTGATTATTTGTTTAACTGATGATACGCATATAAAAGAAGTAGAGAGTGTTTCATTCTTGATGAATGGTGCTGTAGATGGTTTACTAATATCGCTATCAAAAGAAACTCAAAACCTAAAGAATTTTTTGCACCTAGAAAATATCGTCAATAGAAATTTTCCTTTAGTCATGTTCGATAGAATTACGGAAGATATTCCCTGTGATAAAATTATTATTAATGATTTTGAAGCCGGTTTTGAAGCTGCCAATTTTTTAGCGGAAACAAACTGTAAAAATATAGCATTTTTAACGCCTATTAGTGAAACCAGCGTAAGCGAATTAAGAAAAGAAGGCTATATGGCTGCTTTAGAAAATAAAAATTTGAAGCATCCCATAATTATAGAAATTCCTAGTTATGAACATTTTGAATCTATTTTGGAGAAGGTATTAGGAACCCAAAAAATTGATGCTATTATTGCTTCCGACCAATTTTCGGCATTTTGTACCATTAATTTTATCCAAAAAATAGGATTAAAAGTTCCTGAAGATATTTGTGTTATTGGCTTTGCTGATGGTTTGTTGCCCAAATTCATGTCGCCTTCACTCACAACCGTGCATCAAAAAGAAGAAGAGATGGGCGAATTGGCTTTAAAAACAATCATTGCGCGGATTGAAAGTAAAAATAAAACTCCCTTTACTCGTAAAGTTATCAAATCGGAATTGATAAAACGACAATCTACCAAAGCAGTATTGGACTAGTTTTATAAAAAAAAAGGCCAAATACCAATGTGTAAATTAGTATTTAGCCTTGAAATTTACTTGTTAATTTATGCTTTAGCAATGGTTGCTCTTAACATCCAAGCCATTTCTTCGTGTTCTTGCATTAATCCTGTTAAGAAATCACCCGAGCCAGCATCTTTATAATCCTCATCAACTTTTGAGATATTTTCTCTAATGTATTGAATAATTGTATCGTGATCTTCTAGCAAAGCTTTTATATAATCATGACTCGTGTTATCGCCATTGTATTTTTCTGAAAGATGTGTTAAATCTAAAAAATCTTTTAAGGTTGCGGGTGCGTAATATCCCAATTTTCTAATCCGTTCTGCTACACTGTCCGTAAATATTTTTATGGCGTTGTAGTGCTCTTCAAAAAATACATGTTTAGTATGAAAATCGTGGCCTTCCAAATTCCAATGTGCTCTTAGCGTTTTGGTATAAATAACAAATTCATCTGCCAATAATTTCTTAAGTACATCTGTTACTTTTTTTCTATTATCTTCTGATATTCCAATATTCGTTTTCATAAATTTTGTTTTTGTTCAACCATAAATTTAAAGGATTTAGGCATTAAACCTTAGCACATTCCATTTAATTATTGACTCAATTTAACTTAGCACTAATACTATCAGAAAATATTTAAAAAAATACGAAGTGCAAAAAAAATAGGTATTAATTATAGTCTAATTTACGAACTACTCGCTGCCAGCTATTCTCTGTTCAATTATCAATGACTACTGCCAACCTCCACCCAGCGCTTGATATAAATCTACCACCGACTGTAATTGACTATTTTTAGCATTCACCAAATCTAAACTAGAATTTAAAGTGTTTTCTTCGGCGCGTAATACTTCAAGATAATTGGCTAAGCCATTGTTTAAAAGTTCTTGAGAATAACTCGTAGCTATTGAATAGGCATCGTATTCATTTTCTTTAATAACAATTTTTTCTGTTGCTATTTCATAGGTGAAAAGCGCATCTGCTACTTCCTTGCTTGCCACCAAAAGCGATTGTTTAAAATTCAACTTGGCTTGCTCTTGCTGCGCTTGTGCAACTTCATACTGAGTGCGAATGCTGCGTCTGTTAAAAATAGGCTGAGCCAAACCACTAATAAAATTAGCAAAGAGAGAGTTACTATTAAATAGTTCATCAAACTGTAAACTTTGGAAACCTCCTGATGCTGATATGGTAAGTTTTGGATAAAAATTCGCTCTAGCTACATTCGTAAGCTCAAATGCATTTCTGAGGTTCATCTCCGCAGCAATCACATCAGGCCTATTGCCCAATAATTGCGAAGGAACGCCAAGCGCTAAATCGCTTGTAATTTCTTGCTTTGACAAAGCAGAGCGTTCTATATTTTGAGGCATTTCACCCAATAAAATCGACATAGTATTCTCTAAAATAAAACCTTGTTGTTTTAAATCGAGTAAAATAGCTTGAGCGGTATAATAAAGGGCTTCGGTTTGTTTAACTGCTACTTCGGTAATATTGCCAGCTTCTTTTAATGCTTTTGAGGTTTCTAAACTTTCTTTTCTGGTGTTTATGGTTTTTTCAGTGATATTCATTTGCTCGTCTATCGCAAGTAATTGATAATAGGCAGAGGCTATATTGGCAATTAATCTTGTTTTTACCGCTTTATGAGCCGCTACTGTTTGCAAGTAACTCGCTTGAAAAGCACGTTGATTGCTTCTAATTTTTCCCCAAATATCTGCTTCCCATGATAGTGCTCCAGTAATTTCATACTGATCCAAAGCGCCTTCGAAGAAAGATCCAAATTGACTATTTCTTGATAATTCTTGGTGTGTGTATTGAGCATTAGCAGATAATGTTGGATAGTATCCTGCCTTTCCTTGCTTAAAGTAAGCTTCTGAAGCTATAATTTGTTGTAAGGCCACTCTAATATCAATATTATTTTCTAGTCCTTTTTCAATATATTGACCTAATACAGGATCCGTAAATAAATTGTGCCAAGAAACTACAGCTATGTTAGAACTATCTTTTGGTAGCTTATCTGTTCTAAAATTGGCTTCTGCTAGAGCTACTTCTGGTTGCGTATATTTTTTAGCTACAAAGCAAGACTGCAAGCTAAGCGTCGAAAGGACGACTAAACTAATTTTTATACATATTGATTTATTCATTTTCTTAATCTTTTCAAATTGTATTTTTAAGTTTCTTCTGTTACAGCTTTTGGTTTGGAGCTTACTTTTTCTTGTAGCCACTGAAAAAGCATATAAAGAATCGGAATCAAGAATATGCCCAAAACAGTTCCAATGAATAAGCCTCCAACAGCCCCTGTACCAATTGCTCTGTTCCCCTCAGAACCAACACCACTTGCAAAAACCAAGGGCATTAATCCAAATATAAAGGCTAATGAAGTCATTAAAATCGGTCGAAAACGCGCTTTAGCGCCGTCAATGGCAGAGTCAAAAATACTTTCACCCTGTCTTCGCCTTTGTATCGCGAATTCAACAATTAAAATGGCATTCTTGGCTAATAATCCAATTAACATTATTAAGGCAATCTGGAAGTAAATATTGTTTTCTAATCCCGCTAATTTGGTAGTAATATAAGCTCCAAAGACACCCAATGGCAATGAAAAAATTACTGCAAAGGGTAGTAAATAACTTTCGTATTGCGCACTTAATAAGAAGTACACAAAAACAAGCACTAATATCAAAATAGTACCTGTTTGATTTCCAGCTGCTAATTCTTCACGCGTTAATCCAGAATAGGCAGTAGAATAATTGCTTGGTAGGGAAGTAGAGACCGCTTCAACTGCTGCAATTCCATCACCTGTACTGAAGCCAGCATTCAAAGCTCCTGTTATCGAGGTAGAATTAAAGAGGTTAAAACGGGTTACCGATTGTGGCCCAAAGGTTCGATCTAGATCTACAAATTGTGTGATGGGAGCCATATCTCCACTTCCTGTTTTTACAAACAGATTACTCAAGTCTTGCTTTTCTGCCCTATCTTCTGGTAAGGCTTGAATATACACTCTAAATTGTTTTCCAAAACGTGAAAAATCTGCTGCATAAATGCTCCCAATATAGCCTTGTAAAGTATTGAATATAGTATTTACATCAACCCCATATTCTTTTGCTAAAGGCACGTTTATATCCAATTTATACTGAGGATATTTTGTGCTAAACGAGGATTGAGCATATTGAAATTCTGGTCGCTGACTTAATTTACCAATAAATTCTTGATTTGCTTGGTCTAAATCGGCAAAACTGCCTCCAGAGCGATCCAATAAATTTACTTCAACCCCTGCAGAATTTCCAAATCCTGGAATACTAGGGGGCGAAAAGAAAATAATATTAGCCTCGGGAATGGTAGATGCCACGCCAAATAATTTTCCTATAATTGATTGGATAGCGGTTTCGTCTGTTTCGCGTTCACTCCAATTTTCTAGTTTGATAAATCCTAAACCATAATTATTCCCTGCGCCATTAATTAAACTTCTACCGTTAATTAGCGTAACCGCTTCAATGCCTTCAATAGTTTTTATTTTTTCATAAAGATTTCTATTTACTTCTGCAGTACGGTCAATGGATGCGCCTGGAGGCAATTCTACATTTACAAAAACCAAACCCCTGTCTTCATCAGGAACAAAACCTGTCGGGGTTGTAGAAGATGCATACCAAATGCCCAAAATAGCTAAAACTAATATGACCACATTTATCCATTTATGTCGGTATAAAAATCCTAATGATTGAACGTATTTTTTGGTTATGGCATTAAAACCTCTATTAAATCCGTCATAAGAACGCTGTAAATAGGTTTTCTTCTTCTCTTCTTCGCTATTTGGTTTTAGAAATAAAGCACAGAGAGCAGGACTCAAAGTCAAAGCATTTACGGCAGAAATGATGATGGCTACGATTAAAGTAACGCCAAATTGCTCATAAAAAACGCCAGTTGGACCAGTAACAAAAGTTACAGGTATAAAAACTGCCGCCATTACTAAGGTGATTGAAATAATAGCGCCAGATATTTCGTGCATAGCATCGAGAGTTGCTTTTTGTATATCTTTTGCGCCATCATCAATTTTGGCATGTACAGCCTCGACGACGACAATCGCATCATCTACTACAATACCGATAGCAAGAATTAAAGCAAAAAGAGTAAGTAAATTAATGGAATATCCGAATAAATTCAAAAAGAAAAACGTCCCAATTATTGAAACAGGTACTGCAATAGCTGGAATAAGGGTGGATCTAAAATCTTGTAAAAAGATGAATACCACAATAAAAACCAAAATAAAAGCTTCAATTAAAGTGGTGGTTACCTTTTCTACTGAAGCATTTAAGAACTCGTTAGTATCATACGGAATAATATAATCTATCCCTTTTGGAAAATCTTTTTCTAGAGACGCTAATTCCGCTTTAACTTCCTCAATAATCGCCTGTGCATCGGAACCTTTTGTTTGAAAAATACCTAAGGCAACACTTGGGTATCCGTTGGTGTTACCACTAGCGGCATAGGATTGTGCATCCAATTCAATTTTTGCAACATCTTTCAACTTTAAAAAATCACCGTCACCAATCGATTTTAAGATAATATTTTCATATTGCTCTTGGTTTTTATACCGACCATCATAAGTAATAACATAGGAAAAAGTTTCTCCGTTATTTTCACCAATAGTTCCTGCTGCGGCTTCTTGACTTTGCTCATTAATAGCAGCAGTTATATCGGCAGGAGTCAGCCCGTAAGCTGCCATTTTTTCTGGCTTTAACCAAATACGCATAGCATAATCTTTCGCTCCAAAAACAGTAACATTACCAACCCCATTTACACGTTGAAAAGCAGGAACTGCATTAATTTTTAAATAATTTTGAAGATAAGTATCGTTATAATTGTCGCTGGTACTAAAAAAACTAATAAACATTAAAGCACTTGTTTGTTGTTTTTCGGTAAGCACTCCAGTTTGCCGCACGGCTTGGGGCAAAAGGGGATTGGCTCTTGCCACACGATTTTGTACGTTTACGGCGGCAATGTCAGGATCTACTTCTTGATCAAAATAAACTGTAATATTCGCAGTACCGTTATTAGTGGCGGTTGAGGTTAAATAGGTCATCCCTTCAACCCCGTTAATTTGTTCTTCTATGGGTATAATAACACTTTCTAGAATTGTAGCCGCAGTCGCACCAGGATACGACGCAGATACTTGTATGGTCGGTGGCGCAATATCAGGATATTGCGTTACGGGCAAAGATTGTAAACCTAAAAGTCCTAAAATCACAATAATAATTGAGATTACTGTGGACAATACAGGTCTTGTGATAAATGTTTTAAGCATGCTGTCTTATTTTTTTAATGACTAAAAAAAGGCTATTATTGAAACTCTGTTTTGATGGGTTGCGCTATGCTATCAAAAGCTCTTTTTTGTGGGGTAATAGGCGTACCGTCTTTAATTTTACTCACTCCTTTGGCAATTATAATTTCCCCTTTTTCAAGTCCATTTTTTATGATAAATAAATTGTTGCTAGCTCCTTTTATTGTGATAGCGCGTGAAACGGCTAAAGTTGTATTCGTAGTATCCGTTTTAATGATGTAAACAAATCGATTATTTTGATTTTCAAAAGTTGCTTCTTGCGGCACTACAATGGCATTTATGTAAACTTTTGGGACTTTTATAGTGCCACTATTTCCATTGTTTAGTAGTCTATTTTCATTATTAAACTCTGCTCTGAATGACACGGTACCGGTAGCCTTATCTATTTGAGAATTGATAGTTTCAATTCTGCCCTTACTTCCATATTTCGTGCCATTAGCAAGAATTAGGGTGACCTCAGCTAAGTTTTTAATTTTGTCTTCTTTGGTATCGCCTTTCGCATTTTGAATAAAATCGAGATACTCTTTCTCATTCATAGAAAAATATGCGTATACATTACTCACGTCAGACACCGTGGTTAATGGCTCTTGATTAGTAGGACTCACTAAGGAGCCTTTACGCAATCTAATTCCACCAACATATCCGTCAACAGGACTTGTGATAGTGGCATAGCCAATACTAGAATTTATGCTATTGTAGCCACTTTGAGCTTGTTGAAGCTTGGCTTTGGCCGTCTCCAATTGAATATTACTGATGATATTTTTCTCAACTAAGGGTTTAAGTTTTTCAACCTCAACCTGCGCAGCATTAATATTAGCCTTTGCAGCAGCAGCATCCTGGTTGAGCGAATTGGTTTCTAATAAGAATAAGGTTTGTCCTTTACTAACTTTTTCGCCTTCGTCAACTAAAACATCTGTAATATAACCCGAAATTTTTGCGCGAACTTCGTTATTTATTAAACCTTCTATCCTGGTTGGATAATCGGTGTAAGTGGTTACTGTTTTCGTAGGAATTTCAATAACGGGTAATGTTATTGCCTGTCTTTGGCTTTCAAGCGCGTTTTGATTTTTTTTATCATTCCCGCAAGAGGTTAATGCTAAAAGTAAAAAAAATGATAGGATAATTCTTGTCATAGTTTGCATTTTTTTGTTATTTGAGCTTGATTTTGAAAGGCTTTAATTTTTTTAATTTTTCATCAATTATAGCACCTTTTTCCTCAAGATATTCTAGACATAAGAGTCCTAACAATTTTTCATAATTAAATTTTACAGGCTTGTTTTCTTTATTAAAAGCGTTAATTTTTTATACCATTTGCAATTCTTTTTCCATGATAAGTTGATTTTACTTCATGGTATTATTGATGAAGAATTGAAAGGTTTTAAAATATCGTTTTCTATTACCTTGTTTCGTATAAAATTCTATAAATTGGAGTTGTAAAAATATAGTTAAACTGTTAGAGATTCAGCTTTTGCTAGCTTTTGTGCTATTAATAATTTCAATAAAGCTCATGCCTTGGATTGATGATAAAAAAGGCGTAGCGTAAATTCTAGTGTCTAATGGAGAAAGGTGCATATGCGTTTCAAGGATAATGCCAACTGCTTCTATAAGTTGTTTTTTTATCTCCAATACTATCAATTTATATAAGAACCTTATTTGAAAGCATAAATATATTTTTCGTTTGTTAGATTACGAACTAAGTGAAATTAATTTAGTTAAATTTATTTTAGCCTAAGTTTGGCTTTAGTATATTTTTTATTTTGCTTATACTTATAGGAAAGGAGATAATAAGCGCACGATTTTTTCCCAAAGGTGAATCCTTTTAGATCTTTGGAGCCAAGCAGCAGCATCAATTTGTGCAGATACCTTTAAATCGTTTTCAAAAACTTCAGATAATTGAAGGGCTATTTTTTTACTGTAGAGCATGGCATTAACCTCAAAATTGAGGTCAAAGCTTCGATAATCCATATTTGCAGAACCAACAATGGCCAAATCATTATCAATTACCATGGTTTTGGCATGAACAAATCCTTTATTGTATTGATATATTTTAGCTCCGTATTTGAGCAATTCCGTATAATACGCATTGGCAGCAGCATTTACCATTTTTGAATCGGAAATACCAGGTATCAAAATCTTTACATCAATACCACTTTGTATGGCGATAATTAGGGCATCCATTAAACTTTCACCGGGAATAAAGTAAGGACTTGTGATATAAATTCTTTTTTTAGCCGTATTAATTGCTTTTAAAAGCGAATATAAAATAACAGGTTGCGCACTGTCTGGGCCAGATGCAGCAATTTGAATCGCTTCGTTTTTAATTTTTCTATTCTGTGTATAGTCATGAAAATAGATTTCGTTATATTCCAAATCATTAGGGCTACAAAAGTTCCAATCGCAAATAAAAAGGTACTGTAAATAGGCAGTTGCAGGGCCTTTAATTTTTACGTGTGTATCGCGCCAAAATAAGGGCACTTTGTTGGGAAAATCATTTCGGTATTTATCACTAATATTTATACCACCCACAAAACTAACCATACCATCAATAATGATGATTTTTCGATGGTTTCTATAGTTTGATCGATTTGCAAAAGCATACCATTTTATTGCATAAAACGGAGCAGTTTGAACACCAGCATTATTTAGTTTTTTGAGAAATTTTTTTCCTAAGTCGTGACTTCCAAAATCGTCATACATTAAACGTACTTCTACCCCTTCTTTGGCCTTTTTTATCATTACCTCAGCAACGTCATTTCCAATACTATCATTTTCATAAATATAATATGCAATATGAATGTGCGATTTTGCCTTTTCAAGTTCTTTTAGTACTTCTGGAAATTTTTCTTCCCCATTTATTAATAGTTTTATTTTATTATTAGCCGTTAAGTGACTAGTACCAGAACTATGAATGTATTCAATTAATTGATGGTAATGATCTGTAATAATGCCTGAACTGCTAATACTATTGGCATAAGCCCTCATTTTCGTATTAATTTTCCGCCAAAGCGTTTCATCTTGAAGAATTTTTTTACTATACATTTTTCTTTTTCGGTAATTAATTCCGAAAGTAAAATAGAAAAGCATTCCAATGAATGGCACAAAAATAACAAAGAGCATATAGGCCAAAGCTTTAGTGCTGCTTCGAGTATCAAGTAATACCCTTAAAATCACCAAAATGATTAAGAGTACATAAGTAATTTGTGCCACTAAAATCCAGTTCATAATGTAGTATTAATTTTTTGGCACTAATTTATTTTTTACTTTTTATAAAGACGTAATTTGACTCTCACTAATAATTTTTAGTAATATAAAGGATATTACCGAAAACACAAAAGCACTTCGCGCTATTTCTGATTTAAAAAAGAATTCTTTTATTGATAAAATACTTTTTTAGCGAATGAAAAAAAGTTTTGACAAAGCCTCAAATATCACTGAACGAAAACAATGGATTACCTATTATTATCCTAAATTTCAAAATTTAAAATACAAGAAACGATTAAC
>Ga0209702_10002431_pt1 | contig 32481 bp, 20 predicted proteins | sample FRY01_FD_187210 | JGI IMG/M metagenome (GOLD analysis project Ga0209702, IMG submission 187210) | Freshwater microbial communities from Lake Fryxell liftoff mats and glacier meltwater in Antarctica - FRY-01 (SPAdes) (version 2) | ecosystem: Environmental > Aquatic > Freshwater > Ice > Glacier...
GGGGTGCTCCTGAAAAAGACTGCCCTGTCTTCGGTACATCTTATTGTACGCCTTGGTGTAGGCGTTGAACATGTTTGAGAACGGTTGCGACAGCTTTCGTCTCCCATCAAGGTAATCGGCAGGCAACTCTCCTTTTTCTTTGATTCGAAGTGCCAAATGAAAATGGTTTGGAAGCAGGCAATAGCTGTAAACGTCAGCAACGGGAACGAGGTACTTCTTCGCGAGTTCTAAGAAATAGAAGAAGTTGGCCTCCTCCCTAAAAATGTTCTCGCGGTTGTTTCCTCTGTTATAATAGTGGTAAAAGGTGTTTGGTTCTAAGGATTGGTTTTTCATACGTGAAAAATAAGACGAGTCTGGCTAGACCTAACAGGTTTTTGAAACCTGTTAGGTCTAGATTGCTGAAAAAGAACATAAACAAGAGTGATTTGCCAGTGAAATTGATATTGCGAACACTCCTCCGAGGTTTTTCCTGCAAACCTCCCCACTTCGCTTCTGGCCTTCTGCTCGGAGAGACCTAACAGGTTTCAAAAAAACCTGTTAGGTCTTTGCAGAACACGTTAACACTCTTTGGCACGAACATCGGAATTCCGTTGGTAAGCTGAAATAGATTTGTTCCTTTGGAAAGCAAATTCAACCAAGACCAACCATCCATGAACAAACTGATTATTCAAAACCTATCTAAGACCTACCCCAATGGGGTGAAGGCATTAGACAATGTCTCCATCGAAATTGAGAACGGCATGTTCGGTCTTTTGGGGCCGAACGGGGCTGGCAAGTCTTCGCTGATGCGCACCTTGGCAACCTTGCAGGAGGCCGATGGCGGCACTGCCATGCTGAACGATATTGACATTTTCAAGCAGCCGCATGAGCTGCGCAAAGTGCTGGGCTATCTTCCGCAGGAATTCGGAGTTTATCCGAAAATTACTGCTGCGCAACTGCTCGATCACTTGGCTATTCTGAAAGGAATTACCAAGTCGAGCGAACGGAAAGAATTGGTTGGCTATCTGCTAGAGAAAGTGAACCTCTACAACGACCGAAATAAGAGCGTAAAAGGTTTTTCGGGCGGAATGAAGCAGCGCGTTGGTATAGCGCAGGCGCTGATTGGAAGTCCGAAGTTGATTATTGTGGATGAGCCTACCGCGGGCCTCGATCCCGGGGAGCGTAACCGTTTTTACAACCTGCTGGCCGATGTGGGCAAGGATGTGATTGTGATTCTCTCCACCCATATTGTGGATGATGTGCGCGAACTCTGCACCAAAATGGCCATCATGAATGGCGGTAAGTTGATTTTTCATGGCGCACCTCAAACTGCCATTGACGAGCTGGATGGTAAGGTTTACCAAAAGGTGGTGGAACGGGACGCGTTGGAGCAGTATGCCGCCAACTATGCCATCATCTCTAACAAGATGGTGGGCGGCAAGCCTTTTATCCACGTGTTTTGCGAAACCGACCCTCAGAATGGCTTTGAAGCCGTGAAACCGAACCTAGAAGACGTGTTCTTCTCTAAGATTAACGTGGCAAACGTGCTCGTTTAGAATAGATTTTGAAAACAGCGATGTTCGAAAGATGCGTTTTGACTGCTTTTCAGTTCAACTCACCCCCGTCCCGACAAGTCGGGCCACCCCCTCTCTTCAAAAAAGAGAGGGGGTAGTTCTCCGCCTCAGGCGGATGAACGGGGGTGAGTTATAAAGAAGATGATTTCGATTAAACACAACGCTTCCAACTACCATTCAATCACCCATATTTAGATTACAATAACCACCGCCATGTTTAAAGATTTCTTTCTAGCCGAATTGAGGCATGCCCTACGGCAGCCCATGCTTTACATCTTCCTGAGCCTGATGGCGCTGATGGTTTTTGGCGCTACCGCCAGCGACAATATCGTTATTGGTGGCGCGGTGGGCAACGTTTTTAAAAACGCACCGCACGTTATCACGCAGTTCACCGTTATCATGACCATCTTCGGATTGCTGATGGCCACCGCCTACTTTAATAACGCGGCCCTGAAGGATCACAACAATCAGTTCAACGAGATTCTGTTCAGCACGCCATTGAGCAAGGCCGGTTATTTCTTCGGACGGTTTTTTGCAGCATTGCTACTTGCCACCATTCCTATGTTGGGCGTGTTTCTGGGCGTTTTCCTTGGCAGTGTGCTCGGGCCTGCTTTCCATTGGGTTGATGCCGACCGCTTCGGGCCTTTCTACCTCGAAACCTTCGTCAACAATTACCTACTCTTTATTCTTCCGAATATGTTCTTCGCGGGCGCCATCGTTTTTGCGCTGGCCAACAAATGGAAGAGCACCGTCATTTCTTTTGTGGGTGCATTGGTCATCATCATCGGCTACATCGTGGCTGGCACGCTGATGTCTGATATTGATAATGAAACCCTAGGTGCCCTCACCGATACCTTCGGAATTCGTGCTTACGGCCTCCACGCTAAATACTTTACGCCTATTGAAAAGAATACGCTGAGTCCTGTGTTTTCGGGCATCGTCCTGCTCAATCGTGCCATTTGGATTGGTTTCGGTGCGCTCATTCTCGGTCTTTCTTATTTCAGTTTCTCCTTTCAGGAAAAGAACAAGAAAGTGAAAGCAGAAAAGGATGAAAAGAAGGAAGGCAAACAACTCCGCACCAAGCCTGTGGTCACCGCTAGCTACGGCTTTGGTAGTTCGTGGGCACAGTTCACCAGCTTTTTCTACACCAATTTCCTCAGTATTACCAAGAGCGTCACCTTTATCACGCTCTTCCTTTTCAGCGTAATCATCCTGCTTGCCAATTTGGCTGGCGGCTTCGAGTACTACGGTTTGCAGTCGTATCCGCTCACGTACAAAATGATTGATGTGATTACCAATGCCTCCAACATTTTCGTCATCATCATCCTTGTCTTTTTCAGTGGTGAGCTGGTTTGGCGCGATAGAGATTCCAAAATCAACGAAGTGGTGGATGCCACGCCCCATGCTTCGGCCATTTCGCTTGCCGCCAAGGTGCTTTCGCTCATTGCGCTCACCACCTTACTCAACATTTTCTTCGTCTTCTGTGCCGTTATCTATCAATTGATAAATGGCTACACGCGCATTGAGCTGGATGTTTACTTGGTCGATTTTCTCCTCTCTACGCTTCCACTTTACGTCATTTGGAGTGGCGTAATGGTGATGATTCAGGTGCTGCTGAACAACAAATACGTGGGCTATTTCGTGTCCATTCTCATTCTGTTCCTATGGACTCTCGTGATGCTGGCACTCGACCTTGAGACCAACATGCTCTCCATCGCCTCCGGCCCTACGGTCATGTATTCTGATATGAATGCTTTCGGAGCGGGCATCGTTGGCCGCTTGTGGTTCAATTTCTATTGGTTCCTGTTCTCGCTCATCTGCATCATGCTGGCGGCTGTCATGTGGTCGCGCGGCACTGCAAGCAGTTTCAAGGAGCGACTTATGCACTCCAACAAGAAGTTGAGCGGTGGCGTAAAGGCGTTCACGCTGGCGTTGGTTGTGGCCTTTGCTTCCGTTGCCGGATTCGTTTACTACAACACGCAAGTGCTGAATGAGTACAAAACCTCTGATCAGCTAGAAGAACTAACGGCTGAGTTTGAGAAGAAATACAAGCGGTATGAAGATGCTGCGCTGCCCAAGGTGAAGGATGTGAAGTACGACATCGCCATTTTCCCTGAGGAGCGTTCTGCTTATGTGAAAGCAGATTTAATATTGAAGAATGAGACGGACGTGGCGATTGATTCGCTTCACTTCAACATCGATAAGGACTGGAATCCGAAGTTTGATATTCCGAACGCTACCCTCATTTACGAAGACAAGGAAATGGGTTGGCTGATTTACAAACTCAGTCCAGCAATGATGCCGGGAGATTCCATGCTGGCGCACATCGAAACTTCGTATGTTCCTAAAGGATTTGAGAATGAGGTGAGCAGCACGAGTGTGATTGAGAACGGAACCTTCCTCAATAACTTCCAGATTCTGCCTTCGCTCGGTTATTCTGCCGATAATGAGCTAAGCGATAAGAATACGCGCAAGAAGTATGGCCTTCCTCAGAAAGACCGCATGCCTGAGCTGAGAGAGCCTTGTGGCCGCGCCTGCGAGAGTAACTATCTAAGTAATGGTCGTGCCGATTTTGTGATGGTGGAGACCACCATCTCAACCGCTGGCAATCAGATTGCTGTTTCGCCTGGCACGCTTATCAAGCAATGGCAGCAGGACGGACGCAACTATTTCCATTACAAGTTGGATCATCCATCGCAGAACTTCTACTCCTTCATTTCTGCCCGCTTTGAAGTGGCGCGCAGAAAATGGAATGGCGTAGATCTGGAGGTATATTACGATGCCAAGCATCCCAAAAATGTGGAGATGATGCTGGCCGCCATGGAGCGTTCGCTTGCTTACTACACCGAGCATTTTGGCCCGTATTATCACAAGCAGTGCCGCATCATCGAGTTTCCGCGTTATGCTTCGTTTGCGCAGGCATTCCCCGGCACCATGCCGTACTCCGAAGCCATCGGTTTCGTTACCAACTTGGAAGATGAAGAAGGCAACAATATTATTGATGCCGTCATTGCGCACGAAATGGCGCACCAGTGGTGGGCGCATCAAGTGGTTGGTGCCAACATGCAAGGCGGCACCATGATGAGCGAGAGTTTTGCAGAGTATTCATCGCTCATGACCATGAAGCAGATGAACAATGACCCGATGAAAATGCGGGAGTTCCTGAAGTACAATCACGATCGTTATTTGAGTGGTCGAAGTCAGGAGGTTGATAAGGAAGTTCCACTTTACAAGGTCGAGAACCAGCCCCATATTCATTACGGAAAAGGCAGTCTCATTCTTTTTGCTTTGCAAGATTACATTGGAGAAGACAAAGTGAATTTGGCCATGAAGAATTACTTGGATGAGTTCAAGCACGTGGGCCCGCCCTACTCCACTTCTCTCGATTTTCTCAAGCATTTGGAGCCACAGGTTCCCGATTCGCTCAAGCATCTGATCACCGATTGGTTTAAAGAGATTACGCTCTATGACAATCGCATGAAAGAGGCCAATTACAAGAAGCTTGATAATGGCAAGTATGAGTTGACCATGAAGATTGAATCTGCCAAAATGCGGGCTGATACGATGGGCAACGAGACCAAAGTCCCCATGAATGATTGGGTTGATATTGGTGTGCTGGATGGCGATGAGAAAAAGCTGATTTATCAGAAACGTGTCAAGATTGACCAGCCCGAAATGACCTTCACTGTGCTACTGGATACCATTCCGACCAAGGCGGCCATCGACCCACGCAGGTTACTGATTGACCGTGTTTATAACGACAACATTAAGGTTACATCTGAGCAATGAACTTCCATCCTACAATTAAGGCCGAATAAAGCGACTAATAGTGGACTTAGAAGCTCTAAGACGATTAGGCAAATAAAAGACGTAGAAGTACAACCCCTATACTCAGTTGTAGGTTTGTTTTTCCACCAAATCAATTATCATGGCCAAATATCATGTTCTCCAAGAATCCCTCAAAGTCCACCTCAGGCAGATTCAGGGGGCTGGGCTATGGGCCAGCTTCTGCTCCAACCACCCATTGTAATTCACCAACTCGGCATCCTCGCTTCGCGGAGAAGTTGTTTTCGTGAATAGGTTGATTCGGTTCTTCATTTCCTCGCTGCGCAGCGAAACACCTTTCAAGAACATGTCGGAGATGAGGTTGAGCAACATGGCTTCGCGTATGTTTTCTTGATTTTCAAGCTGTTCTCTAAAGTCTTTTCTAATCTGCTTCATTCTGTATTCAAGGAAATCCGTGTCGACCAATTCCAAACGAATCAATACCTCCAGAATGGCAATTCTAAACTTGAGCGGTACGGCCGTATTCTCAAACCGTTCATGTAGATAAAGTTGATTCAGCCGCTTAATCGCCTCACGATAATTGCCCATATCAAAGTGGAATATGGATAGGTTGAGATACACGAAAATGATGTAGAAAGGCGTCTTCTTCAACTTCTCATTATGCTCCAATTCCTGTAGGGTAGAAATGGCCTTTTCCATATCTACCTTAGAATAATTGATAACCAGCGAATTGTAATAGAAGAACAGAAAGCGGTCGTAATGCAAGCGATCAAACTCCTCCATCCCTACTTTCAGCTTCTCTGCCCATTGCAGCGATTCCTCCAAGTTATTATTCTTGAAAAGTGCGTTCACCATATAGGTCAACATCTGCAATTTGGTCTGATGATTTGATTTGGTGAAGAGCTTTTCCTGTTCAAACTCGGCATACGTCACCCGCAGGTAATCCTCCAAATTGGAATAATCGTGTTGCTGCAATAGAATCTGGCTTACCGCCTGATAGATCTTGAACCGCAGGGCAGAACTACCTTTCAGTTCCTTGCTATCGGTCAGTCGCTGCACCGTTTCCTGAAGCATATCCACAACTGGATTATCGACTGGCGAAAAGTTCTGCGTAATCTTCAGCTTGTACTTCACCGTGGCTAGAATATCATCAATCTGACGAATAGACTTCAACCTCGACTCATTTTCCTGCCGCTTGAGTATGTAAGTTTCGGGGTTAATACTGAGCATTTCATGCGACAGACGGATGAACTCGGTGTAGATCAAATCGAGCAGTTCCAGATTCTCCAACGTCAACGCTCGTTTCTCGGCCTTGCCAAGGAAATGCTCCGCCAGCGGATATAGATTCCGAGAGATGTAATGCCGCGCCAAGTTGTACAGATTGATTGCTTGCGCCACATCCTCGTCCTCAAAATGCTGAACCATCAAACTTTTACACAAATCCGACTTCAATCTGTTCTTGAGCCGGTAATACGGATTCTTGTTCCCGTCAGGATAAAGTCGATTGCAGGCAGCATCCTCATCAAACTGTTCGCGTTCTTTCCGTATCAAATCAAAAAGTTCAATGTCCTTTCTGGGCTGATTGCTAGCAATGCGGGAAGAATAGATCTTGTAAAATCGGATTTCCTCCTTATTGAGACCAAGAACCATTTGATTGAGCGTGTCCATTTTGAGCGCGTAAGAAATACCGAAATTACAAAAGCATTTGTAAGATCATCGAATTACATTTGGAGAATGATGTTGGAAATGAAGCAATCTATAAAACTGATACTGGCCTGTGCTGCGTTCGCATTTTGGGCCAAACCGACTCAAGCGCAAACGATTTACGAGCTTCAGATTGACAGCATCATTGCGTTTCCAGACACGGTAGAAAACGGAGCTACGGTTTCGTTCTACATGATGGTTTCTCTCCAGAACACACCTCTTCTCTATCAGGGAAATATCTTTTTGGAGTTGGAATATGGAAACGTCTTCTACCCTGTGGATAGTGTGGAAAGTGCCATAGCGTTTCTAAGCCCCAATTTTCCAAATCAAATCAATGCAACACATCGTTTTACAACAGACAATGATTTGAGTATTGGTGATAATGTAGTAGTGGTTTGGCCACGAATCGGAAACGGAACCGACCCAATACAAGTTGTGCTCAATCCGTTTGAAACAATTATCACTTTAGTTGAACCAAACGGAATCAGCGAACATACTGGCAAGAATCAAAAGCCATTGTTCTACCCCAACCCCGCCAATTCGACCATTGACTTTGCGTTAGATCAGCTTCAGGAAATCAATTCCATTGAAGTGCATGATGCCTTTGGGAAGATGGTTCTTAGTTCAGCACACACTTCGCAATTGGATGTTTCGCAACTGCCCGTTGGCATTTATATGTTGAGCCTGATTTCGGATAACCAAAGGGTGCGTTCGGAGCGATTGGTCATTTTCCATTAATCAACACTCGTCCTTAAAGTAAAGAGCCAAACCAATCGGTTAACTTTGCACCAAAATTTGGACATGGCCTTTCCGAAATACTGCAACAGCCTTACTAGTTATAGCCGCTTTCGCACCCGCGAAGTGAAAGTTGGCAACATTGGTATAGGTGGCAACAACCCAATTAGGGTTCAATCTATGACCACTACCGATACCATGGATACAGAAGCTACCGTGGCGCAAAGTATTCGAATGATTGATGCTGGATGTGAGTTGGTGCGTATCACAGCTCCAAGTATGAAAGAAGCCCATAATCTGGCTCATATCAAAGCTGGTTTACTGGAAAAAGGATACTCAACTCCTATTTGTGCTGATATACATTTCACTCCAAATGCAGCCGAAGTTGCGGCTACCATTGTTGAGAAGGTGCGCGTGAATCCTGGAAATTACGCAGACAAGAAGAAGTTTGAGACGATTGAATACAGCGATGAATCGTATAGCAATGAACTGACACGCATCCGCCAACGGTTCATTCCGTTGATTGAAATCTGTAAAAAGCACGGCACGGCCATGCGTATTGGCACCAATCATGGTTCGCTTTCTGATAGGATTCTGAGCCGTTATGGCGATACGCCACTTGGCATGGTAGAATCAGCCATGGAATTTCTACGCATTTGCCGTGAGTTTGATTTCCATGAAATTGTGCTTTCCATGAAGGCAAGCAACACGCAAGTGATGGTGCAAGCATATCGCCTCCTTGTGGCAACCATGATGGAAAACGGGATGGATTATCCACTCCATTTGGGCGTTACCGAAGCGGGCGAAGGCGAAGATGGTCGTATAAAATCAGCAGTTGGCATTGGAACACTTTTGGAAGATGGATTGGGCGATACCGTCCGCGTTTCTCTAACAGAAGACCCAGAATTTGAAATTCCTGTAGCGCAAGCATTAGTGGCGCGATATGAGAATCGTTCATCAGCAAAGACGATAAAAGAATATGCTGAGTATCCGATAAATCCGTTTCAATTCCATAAACGAAATACAAATGCGGTTCTTAACATCGGTGGAGAAAATGTGCCGCGTGTGATTGCCGACCTATCAGAAAAGGAAAATATAACTGCCGCAAATCTGTTTGCTTTCGGGTACAATTACTCTGTGCAATCGGACAAATGGAACCTGACCGACCAAGCCTGTGACCTCCTGTTCATTGGCAATCAACAACTTGATTTTGAGATTCCTGGAACACTTGGAATCATTCAGCATGTAGAAACATGGAATAGCACGAAGGAAAGGCATTATCCGCTGTTCAATGCCGAATCATATTCTAACGCTTCAAGCCGTTCTGGCGAGTTAAACTTTGTACTGGTTGGAATTGAAAACCTAACGGAAGATTTCATCTCCCATCTTCAAAAGGACAATACAGTTGTTTTGATTCTCCAATCTGCAAACGAAAATGCCTTGGCAGAACTTCGGAGAGCCGTTACTCTATTGATCGAAAGTGAATTGAAAATTCCTGTCATCGTTAAACGCGATTATCAGCTGGATGAAAATAGCTTTCAACTCTATTCTGCCACCGACCTTGGCGGATTGTTGGTTGATGGTTTAGGAGATGGTTGTTGGATTACCAACTCGAATGTTGCCAATAAGGCTTTGAATAGCACGGCTTTTGGCATTCTACAAGCAGCACGAGCAAGAACATCCAAGACGGAATATATTTCTTGTCCAAGTTGCGGCAGAACACTTTTTGATTTGCAGGAAACCACGGCCAAAATCCGAAACCGAACAGATCACCTGAAAGGGATCAAGATTGGAATTATGGGTTGCATAGTAAATGGCCCAGGCGAAATGGCCGATGCTGACTACGGTTATGTAGGCACTGGAAAGGGCAAGATTACGCTCTATAAGGGTCAGGAAGTGGTCAAGCGCAACATTCCATCCGAAGGCGCTTTGGAAGCCTTAGAAGAGCTCATTAAGACGAATGGCGATTGGGTAGAACGCCCAACTGTTGAAGCATAAAAAAAGAGCCACACTAATCAGCGTGGCTCCTTTTCAGTTCTAGGTTAGAAAGATTATTTCTTCTTTTTCTCTTCTTTCCACGTTTCTCCAGAAAGTGTTTCCCACTTGGCTTTCATTTCTGCAATGCGCACTTGTTCTGCCGCATAATCAACTTTGTCGCTGTCCTTATTGGCTTCCACCTTTTCGGTGTATTGCGTAATTCGGTTCTTAAGCGCATCTGCTTCTTTCTTTACGTTTTCAGCGTTACGCTCTGTGGTTGATTCAGGTGCTGCCGTCTTATCCTGAGCCACCACTTCTACCGTAGTCAGCGTGAAAGCTGCAACGGCCAATGTCAAAATGATTTTCTTCATGTCGTTTGAATTATTTCGATTATAAAAGTAGATATAAAAAAAAGAGCCGCACCAATGGTGCGGCTCTCCTCAAAAGATTATCAGCTTATCAGTTAATCTGAATTTTGCGAGTAACTTTTCCTTCTACAGTATTAATTTGTAGTAGGTAAGTTCCTGAAGCAACATTCAAGTTAAGTTCCTTGCGGAAGCTACCATTCATGATTACACCTTCTGTGTAAACCTGACGACCGGCAACATCCATCACAATAATCTGTGCATCAGCATCAACGCCATTCACCTCAACCACAAACTGACCGTTTGATGGGTTTGGATAAACCGAAAGACTGTTTTCTAACGCTTCGTTGATGCCTACTGGTGGACAAGCGACAACTGTTATTGTTGCTCCTGTTAAATCCAAAGCAGCACAAGCATTACCGCCACCTTGAACGAGAAGACCGTTAACAACTCCAGCAGGTTGACCAACCGCTGTACCAACTGGGAAACCTGTAGGATACACAAATGTGTGAATAGTGTAGTCGCCTGTTGCGCTAACATCAAACGATGCGCTAGCGCCAACTTGCGTAACAACACCAGCTTCCGTAAGTGCATAACCTGTTTCATAACCTGTAGGCACAAACTGGTTTCCATCAGGCGTTCCTGTAATGGTTACATCATCAATACCGTCATAGCAAGAAGCTGCATCTGCAGTAATTGTCCCTGAATTTGGGGCAACAACAGTGATTACCGCTCCTGTTACATCCAAAGCTGCACAAATGCCATTCGTTACTACAGTATTAACTACATCTCCAGCTGGTGTAACTCCTAGCACAACACCCGTCAAATCAAGTGTTGAAGAAGAAACCAGTGTGTGAATGGTGTATTCTCCACCTGCATCTACCGTAAAGTCTGGCGTAGTATTTACTTGTTCAATAATCAAACCTGGGTTTGATGTAAGAACATAAGTTACACTGTACTCTGCACCAGGTAAAGTTGGAGCAAGGTTTTCTGTAGCTGAAATATCAACTGTACCTCCTGCAACCAAGCAAACTTCAGACTCAACCGCTGTAAGTGTTCCTGCATCTGCAGTACAGTTACATGTTACGCTTAAATCAAACGTACCTGTTGTAGAACTAAAATTACTGAAGTGACTAACGTATACATAGTAGGTAGTGCCGGCAGTGGTGTACACATCTAAGCTAGATGTAGAACCTGCACATCCAGTGAAATCATCATTAAACGCCTCTTGAGCTAAACTCCCACATTGACCTGTAAATACCGTGATTTCGGTGTCAAATGTTGCAGCGCCACAAGTGCTGAAAGTTACATCTTCACCTGTTCCTTCAAATTGGTACCAAACTCCGATACCTGCATTTGTAGCTTCTGCAGAAAGTGACCCGTTTACAGTAGAACCTGAAACAACATCGCCACAAGCAATTGGCTCCGCGTTAACACATTCATCATTATCTGGACAAACAACTACGTTAAATGTTGCACCAGTTACGTCTAATGATCCGCAAAGCGTGCCTCCGTTTTCTTCGAATAGTGCAGCAACTGCAGCACCACCGTTTGGAACTTCTGCCAAAATTGTTCCTTGATCTGCAGGATCAATAACCATTGCGTGAATCGTGTATGTACCGGCTACTGTTGGCGTGTATGTAGGAGTAGAAAGCGGACCAGCAACAACTGTTAAGTTAGGATCTTGTGTTACTACGTAAACAAGAGCATAACCAACTGGCACAACTGGAGCATTGTCTTCTACTGCTTCTATCGCTGCTGCAAGGCATACTTGCGCGTCAACAGGGGTAAGTGTTCCTGCCTCTGCCAAACATGCGGCTCCTAAAAATTGAACCGTAGTTAGGTGACTACCAGTAGCGTCAACATCGCAAAATTCATCAGCCGTCCAGTGAACATAAAGGTCGTCTGTTGTTACCGCAGCTACTTGAAGTGGAGAAAATCCTGAACCAAGTACTGGACCATCAACAGCTCCAACTCTTACAGTAATATAAGAACCCGCAGCGTGAGTAAACTCGTAGTTTGAACTTGCTTGAACTCCAGTAATAACCGAGTACTCTGAACCGACATATTGGTCTGTCGTAATAGTAGTTACTGCTCCTCCAGCGTCAGGGGTGATTGGCGAAGCCGGGTACAAACTAAAAGCAAGTGGAGAATTATCACATGGTGGAACACCAAGGTCCTGAACGGTTGTTAAAAATGACCCAGTAGCATCTACTGCACATGCATCATCTGCCGTCCAGTGAACATAAAGATTACCAGTACTTGAAGCCTGAATAACCAAAGGAGAAAAACCTGCTCCCAAAACAGTACCATCAACAGCACCAGTTCTTACGGTAATGTAAGCACCGTTGGCATGTGTAAACGAATATTCGTGGCCATTAAGACCAGCAACAACCGAGTATTCAGAACCACCATAGCTATTGGTTGCAATAGTAGTAACAGCTCCTCCAGCATCTGGAGTAATAGAGGAACCTGGCCATTGCCCATCACCGTTAGCCGCCATATCGCAAGGTGGCGCGCCTTGGTTTTGTACAGTAGTGGTATTATTCCCTGACCCTGCACCAAAAATGGCACAGTCACCATCAAGAGTCCAGTGAACATAGATGTCAGATGCACTTGTTGCAGTAAAACCAAGAGGAGAAAAACCTGAGGCCACAACGGGGCCAGCAACAACTCCTTCACGAACTGTAATATATGATCCAGCCGAATGTGTTAGTTCATAATAATCACCACTTACCATAGCGGTAACTACAGAGTATTCAGAACCTGCATAGTTGCTGGTAGATATCGTTGTAACTGCTCCTCCAGCATCCGGAGTAATAGAGGAACCTGGCCATTGCCCATCACCGTTAGCCGCCATATCGCAAGGTGCAGAAGACACCAAGCAAATATTAAAGCCGCTAGGCGAGGATGCTACGGTATAGTAATGGTAAACTCTGACGTAATAAACCTGCCCAACTGTTAGCGTAGTTAACGTAACTGTTTCAGCCGCACCTCTTCCAGTTCCATCAATACAATTTGCAACACTTGCAAGCGAACCACATGAACCAGAAAGAACATCAACTACCAAGTCGAGGCTTGGAGCTACGGTTGATGGATCGGTTGGAGTAACCGTAATGACGGCATCACTTGAAACTGCTGTAAATGAATACCAAACATCATCGTTTGGCGTTCCTTCACAAAAATCTGTATCAACAGATTGAGTTGCGCCTGCAACCGAGCCTCCTATGGTCGTACAAGTTGCGCTCGGAGTTAGAACAATGGCACCTGAGCAATTGTCATTGATCAATCCACCAGATTGGGCTTGGGTTGTTGACCAGCCGAAAGTCAGCAGGCAACATAAGAGTGCCATCGGAAACCCGGTAAGCACTTTTGTTTTCGTAAAAAGTTTTTTCATGATAATGTAGATTAATTAAGATTCGATTTTTATTCAGTCGAAAGCGCAAGGTAGGTATTTCATGCAATGGTGCAATATTCCGTATAGTAGAGTGGCGGGTTTTTGTATTCTTAAATACAACAGGTGCTAAGTGAAGGAATGGGTTTGAACTGCGACAGCATGTTTGGCTGAACTTCGGAATGAGTTGTAGTCTTGAAAGGCACGCTGCAACATGTGTATAAAAAAAGAACGCCCAGCAAATGCCGGGCGTTCTAAATAAATCAGATTCTGCGTTGGTTATTACTCAACCACAATACGGTTTACTTGTGTTCCGCTATCAGAATTAATCTGAAGCAAGTATGAACCAGCATTTACATCTAGGTTCAATACTTCTCTAAGCGTTCCGCTACCGAGTACTGTTTGAGAGTAAACTTCTCTACCAGCAACATCCATAACTACGAATTGAGCAAATTCCTTTACATCAGTAATTTCTACTGTGAATGTGCCATTTGAAGGGTTTGGATAAACGTTAACCTGTCCAATCTCGTTTTCTTCAACTCCAACAGTAATACACTGCGGGTCTGCAGATGTAAGGAAGTTTACGGTGAATGAAGCTGTAGAATCACAGTCTTCACCTAATGCATCAACCACAATAACCTTTACTTCCCAAGAACCGGCAAGCGGAGGTAGAGAGTTGAAACTTAAAACACCATTAATGTCTTCGTCCACCGCTAATGGGAAATCTCCTTGAGCATATCCAGTAATAGAAACGGGTGCTTCAGTACCACCAGTACCACCAGATGTAGAATTATCGAAGAATAAGGTGTAAGAACCAGGAGTACTGTTTCCACTTAAAGCAACGTCAAACGATTCTCCAGGACAAATATCCTGAACCATTGGAGAAGTAAGTGTGCCCACTTCACAAACAGGGCACGGTGCAGCGTTGGCACCACAAAGAACTGTAGGGTTTCCATTGTCTGTTGCAAATGTGGTTGTACAGCTTGCTTGGGTTGGCGCATCTCCGTTAGCTGTTCCTAGCTCATTAATAATGATGCTATACGTACCACTTTGTGTAGCAGTCCACTCCAACGAGCAATTATCTGCATGAGTCAAAGTAGATCCTGTTGCAGGCTCAACGTTGGTTGCGTCTATCGTTGTTCCATCAGGAGCAAGAATAACAATCTCAGGAATCCAGCTACCAGCACCAACTCCAGTACACACATCAAACACGTAATCGTACCCTGCCTGAACGTTTTCTAATGTATAGGTTTCAGATCCGTAAATACCAAAGCCAAGAGCCGTATAACCAGCATCTGCTGGTACACATGCGCCATCAACGCAAGGTGCAACTCCAAGGTCTCCCCAGGTATCTGCCGAAAGCAAGCAAGGGTCTCCTTGCACAGCAGGACAAATAATGCTGAAAGTCTGCGTTTCGGTATCGGAAAATTCATTGTCAAGCAAGAAAAGGTATTCTGTTCCTGCCGTAAGAGTAAGTGAATAGTTTCCTGTAGCATTTGCATCATCAATACACGTCCAGCCAAGTGTATCACAACCAGTTGTTGCTTCCTTCCACATATAGTCTAAATAACTATTTCCTGTAGCGCTTGTTATTGATAAAGTATGTGCTCCTGTTGTGCTTGGGGTAAAACTGTAAAGCTGTTCTGCACCGGGAACGTCCCATCCGCATGCGCTTTCAAAATTGAAATCAATCACTCCCTGCCCGCCTAGAGTGACCGTTTGTGCAGCTCCGCATGCAGGAATAGTTACGATATCATCACAAGGATTGTTGTAACCCGCAACAATCACGTTGTCTACCGCAAAACCATCAGTCCAACCTCCTCCATCGGTATGGTAAAAGCCAATCATCATTTGGTCGTTAAAGGTATAAGGAGTAGCCGCTACCGTTAAAACTCTTGGCAATATAACCCCGTCTTCAGCCCAAACGGTGCTATCGTTAATTGGAAGGTTCAACCAGTTGGTACCAGCATCATAGCTAATAAAGAAGTATGCAGCAGACCCCCATTGAGCGTTATAGAAAACATCATAAAGGAATACGGCCGAATCAAAGTGCGTAAGGTTCATCACCGGACTCATCAATAAGTCTTCGTAACGATTTTGATCCACTATATCGTCATTTGCAACAGCAAACTGGCTTGCATCCAGAGATGCTGGAACACCCCATAAACCTCCTGTAACGCTGGTTTGACCAAATGCCCAACCAGTTGACGTAACAGTAGAGGTTGCTCCGGCCGGAGGTACAGCACTGACAGATTGTGTCCAATCGGCTGGAATAGTAGCCGCATTGAAATCCTCGAAGAGGACAATGCCGAAATTCTGTCCCATCGATACTTGGACAGTTATGGCAACTAGAAAGAAAGTAAATAGTTTTTTCATTTTTTCTAAATTTTTAAGAATTGGAAAGTTAGAGTAGAACCTAAATAGACTCAACTCAATCTTCGTCTTCTATTGATTACTAATCTTGTTTTGTTTTTTGAACCGTCTTTTCAGATTGCTCACGCATTCTGGCTTTCATTTGCTCCTCGGTCATTACCGCGCCTTGAGAGTTATTGGAATCGATGCGTTTTGCATTGACCGCTCTTTGCTCAATTTTCGCATTCTCAACCTTGTTTTCTGTTGGTTGAGCTTGTTTAAGAGCTTGTTTCTCAACCATTTTAACCTCTTTTTTGGTAACGGTTGTTTTGTTTTGTGCCTGTGCTGACCCAATAAATAGACAAGCCAAAGCAGTGATTGTAAATACTTTTTTCATGATGATTAGGGTTAGTTATTCTCACAAAAATAACCTTAAAATTCCCTTTTGATTACTAAACGCGAAACTATTTTCAGGAGTGTGGGCGAGGGGCTGGTTTCAGTGAGTCATTCTTGGCCATGACCATTTTGAATTTCGCCATTAGGTTCTCTGCTATTGGGTTGGCAGAAGGCAATTCCAATCTTCTATGATCAACTTGTTTTCCATTTTTCCAAAAGCGGAAACACACGTGCGGCCCTGTGGCTAGGCCGGTACTTCCAACATAACCGATTACATCGCCCTGATGGACGCGTGTTCCTGGTTTGATGCCCGCCTTGATTTTTGACATGTGCAGATATTGCGTTTCGTAAACGCTATTATGACGCATTTTCACATAATTGCCGTTGTTGGGTCTGTATCTCGCTTCTGAAATAATGCCATCGCCTACGGCAACTATAGGTGTGCCTGTTGGCGCGGCATAATCGGTACCCAAATGTGCTTTAAACCGTTTTTGAACCGGATGAAATCGCTTCATTGTATATCCAGAACTTATCCTTGAGAACTTGACTGGGGCTTTCAAAAACGCCCGCTTCAGATTATTTCCCTTTTCATCAAAATACCCCTTTTCTCCTTCTTCTTCAAAAAAGTATGCCTTAATAGGCTTACCGTAATGGGTAAAGGTGCATGACAGAATTCTGTCTACTCCGATTGATTGACCCTCCACAAAATTCTCTGTGTAAAGAAGCTCAAATGCATCTCCTTTTTGTATGCGATAGAAATCAATTGTCCACGCATAAATCTCTGATAGTTCGATGGCCAGCACTGGGTCTGCCCCACGCTTTTGCAAATCGACATAAAGAGATGAGTTAACCGTGCCTTTCACAAACTGCGTTCGTTTTTCAATCGGTTTCTGTCCCATGTATACATGCAGACTGTCTTTCAGATTGAACACTACGTAATCGCGCGGATTTGCCTCGTATATGAAGCACATGGCGTTCCCCGAAGAATCTTTTGTGCAGAAAATGGTGTACGGCTTTCCTGCTGCCAGTTTGCGCACATCAAACACTTCTTTTGATGCTCTAGCAATCTTATCAATAGTGGCGTAGGGAACACCATACGGCAACAGAATTTCCGATAGGTTTTGATTCTTTCTAACCTTGTCTTTTACAACAAGAAAGGAATCGGTTGCAAAGCCATACTCCTCGTTTATTTCTTCTACGAGAATTTCCGTCCCTTTATCCGATTCAGTTGGATTGGGGCCACAACCGATTGACAAAACAATTACTCCCAAAAAACCCCACCAAACCAACTTCTTCATTCTACTAATTCTGTTCAAATCGCTATCGCAGCAAGGTTACTGTGCCTTGGTCTGAATAGTTTATTCCGTCTATGCCCTTGAGGTCGAGTATATAGTAGTAAGTGCCTGTTGCTGCCTTTGCACCTCCATTCACGCTTCCGTCCCAACCCCAAACGCTAGAAGGAGGAATGCTGCCTTCGTATTTATATACAGGTCTTCCCCAACGGTTAAATATCTTCATGTTGGCTTCTACCATCGAATAGGTGAAGGGCTGAAAAAACTCGTTTACATCATCGCCATTTGGAGTGAAAACATTGGGCATCTCATATTCTGGCAAGCCTTCTACATAAATGGAATAGAAAACGGTGTCTGAGCAACCGTTTTCATTCATTACAACCAACGCAATATCATACCATCCACTATCCGGAAATGCGTAGCTGAATGGGTTCATTCCAACATAAGAAGTGTCGAGAATTATCCATTCGGCATCCTCTCCCGGAAGAAGGTTTGATGAAAAACTGACATTCAAACTTGTTATTTCTTCGGTGGCCGAAGCGGTTGGGTTTTCGAATACGGTAACGGTGTTTGAAACCGTATCAACACAGCCTTGGTCGGTTACTACGCTCAATTCAACATTTTGCATTCCAGGGTTTGAAAACGAATGCGAAGTGGTATTACCTGTTCCGGTTTCGCCATCTCCAAAATTCCAACCCCAGGCGTTGACCATTCCTACCGAGTTGCTCTGAAAGTCTGTTTCTTCTCCCTCACAAACCTCGGTGGCCGTGAAACTTGCCGTTGGGTTGGGATGAACCGTAACGAGCAAACTATCTGAAGCATCGCAACCTTGCACATCAACAATGGTCTGCGTTACCCAGTAGGTTCCAGCCTGCGAAAATTCTATTTCTCCTGGAGCTTGATTGGTTGATGATTGTCCGTTTCCAAACGTCCAATCCCAACTAACCACACCACCTAATGCGCTGTATGAATCATCGTTGAAATCGATTGTTTCGCCTTCGCAGACATCCAATTCGCTGGCCGAAAGTCCGGGAATGATGGAAAAGCAGAACTGTTGCTCGTTGAACAAGCTTCCTGTACTTCCTGTAAAGCCCCAATAAACCATTGGGTCGTTGAGAAAAATGTTGGTAATAATGTCGCCTGTGTAGCTAAGGCGAAGTGATCCATCCATATAAAAATTGACCACCATGGTAGCAGGATCCCAACTTACGCGCATCAAATGCCACTGCCCATCCTCAATATTTAATCCGCTTACAAGCGCTATAACCGGGCCGACCAAGTTATCCGCAGAATTGTGGTTAATGGCTCCATTTGACATAATGGCAACGTGATCTGCAACTATATCTCCATGGCTAACGCCATTATCATACGTGTCTATTGACATGGCAAGCGAGGGCGTAATGCCTTCATAACCAAGACCTCCTCCGGCAGAACCTGCTCCGGTTCCCACCGGTTGAAGCACGAATGCAATACCATCTGCACCTCCGGGTATATCGCCCAAATTGACATCAAACGTATAATCGAACGGGTCGGTAAGACTGATTTCCTCATTACTCCAAACAAACCCGCCCTGAAAACCTGTGGCCTCAGTCAAACGATAACAATTGCAGCTTAATTGCACTGCATTTCCGTATGTTCCTTGGGCAAAGGAAACCTGCGGTTGAGACATGAAAAACAACATTATTGCGCCACAGAAAGCGAATAAGTATGAGGAAAATCGAAAAGTCATCGGTTCAAATTTGAAATAGCAAAGTAAATTGTCTACAGAAACCATGTGGTTTACAGGAAGACGAATTTAGTTTTAACAGTCTTTTAACCGAAATGAAGCGGCTACTTGTTTTGAACAAGATCTTCGACCCAACTTTTACCCCAATTCTCCTTCTCTTGGGCAGACCAGAGTTCGGGGAAGAAAATACGCTTCATAAAACGTGGCGGAAGGTATTTCTGCCAATTGGTACCGCCCGTTGCCGGAACACCGGTTTCATCGCGCAGTAGGTATCTCGCAGCCGTTTTGTAATGCTGCAACGGCCAGTTGACGTTCACATTTGAATCGAGCGTTTTCATTTGCGCAATCAGTTCGGGGTCGTTGCGTTCGGCATCAGACAATGAGAGGTATTTTGACCACAGGTTCTTATCACGAAACCTTGTAACTAGCGCAATTAATTCTTCAGAATACTTGTCTTCAAACTGTTTAAGTGTGAGGGTTTTCTTGCCTGTTTCCAGTTCGGTGGCACCCGTTTTCCAATAGATGTATTCGAACATTTCTATGATACTGGCTTCGTCAGAGGTCGTGTTCGCAAACTTCTCGCGGTGATTGACATGCACCAAATTTTTCATCTCGGTAGAACAGATCTCAATTTTACGGTATTGCGCACTTTGAAATCCGCTTGCGGGCAACAGTGCCATTCTAAATCGGAGAAATTGCTCCTTCTCCATCCCAAATTCCATTACGCTATAACTGGTGGTGAGTGCACGGAAATATTCATTAATCCTTCGCACTCGTTCCTTAAAAAAACCTGGTTCCAACTTCTCTTTCCAACCCTTATCCTCTCCATTGGGAAGCACATTGCGCCCATTGTTGGCAATCTGCTCAAACTCGTGCAACGACAACCGAAAATACAGTTCGGTTATCTGATGATAGATGATGAAAATGAGCTCGTCAGGAAAATCCGTCTTAGGCTGTTGCAGGGACATTAAGCTGTCAAGACGTGCATACTCCCAATAAGGTAGGTAATTGGAGAGGAGCAGCCCATCGAGGTAGGAATTCATATCCTGCCCCATGTTCTCATACTTCTCCCTGAGTTTTTCCAGTTGCACTTTCAGTAGTTCGTTGTCCATTCGGTTTGTTTATTCCGTCCGAAAGTATGAAAAACACGTTCTTTAATAGTGATTGTGGTCATGGGCATCACGCAGGCGAATCTAATCCGTATGGTAGAAACCATATTTCTAGCCACTGATACGCACAGCGTTTCTAGGAAAAAGAGCCAAGGACGAGGGACAAAGAGATGGTTTGCGCCCCTCGTCCCTCGTCTCCCGTCCTAAAAAACACGGAGCTATTAAGCGCTTTGTGGCTAATTTATCCGAAGATTGCAATTGGAGTGCGTACGTCCAGTTGCTTAAATTGCCACCGAATTACACAAAGGATGGAAAAACAGATTATCATAGGAGCAGGATTAGTCGGCTCGCTGCACGCAGTTTATCTCGCAAAACGAGGAGTAAAGGTTGAGGTTTACGAACGCAGGCCCGACATGCGCAACACAGAAATGAGCGCAGGTCGTTCCATTAATCTCGCCATTTCGCATCGCGGACTAAAAGCGTTAGACCGAGTTGGGCTGAAAGGAAAAGTATTGGAGATGGTGATTCCGATGCCGGGTCGCATGATTCATGATGTGGAGGGCAACACCAATTTTCAGCCTTACGGGAAAGAAGGACAGCAGATTAACTCTGTTTCGCGAGGTGGACTGAACGCCCTGCTGATGACCGAAGCCGAGAAAGCGGGTGTGAAGATTCATTTCGGCCAGCGTTGCGTGGCAATGAACATGGAAGCTGGAGAGGTCACGTTTAAAAACGATTCGACAGGAGAAACCTCCACCATTGTTGCCGACCATATTTATGGTACGGATGGCGCATTTAGCGAAGTGCGCCACAATTTGATGATGACAGAGCGGTTCAATTATTCTCAAGAATATTTGAAACATGGTTACAAAGAACTTTCCATTCCGCCTGCCGAAGATGGCGATTTCCGATTGGACAAAGGCGCCCTACACATTTGGCCACGTGGTGGCTACATGCTTATTGCGCTACCCAATTTGGATGGCAGTTTTACCGTTACGCTCTTCCTTTCGTTTGAAGGAAAACATGCCTTCGAAAACCTCAATACTGAGAAAGAAGTTCTGGCATTTTTTAATGAGGTTTTTCCAGATGTGCTGCCACACATGCCCACACTGGTGGCTGATTGGTTCTCGAATCCGACCGCTTCACTCGTTACTGTGAGGTGTTTTCCTTGGCGGTATAAAAATAAGGTGTTGATTTTTGGAGATGCCTCTCATGCCATTGTTCCGTTTTACGGCCAAGGAATGGTTTCTGGCTTTGAGGATTGCTATGTGTTTGACCAATTGGCAGATGAGCTTTGGGATGACAAGGAAGCACTCTTCCAGCAATTTGAGGAAAGCCGCAAGCCCGATGCTGATGCCATTGCCGACTTGGCATTACGCAACTTCATCGAAATGCGCGATTCGGTTGCTGACCCCAAGTTTCTGCTGCGCAAAACAATTGAGAAAGCCCTCAACGCCAAACATCCTCAAAAGTGGATACCCTTATATAGTATGGTTACTTTCTCCGAAATGCGCTATTCCGAAGCTCTTGCCCTTGGCAAGCAACAGGACAAGATTATGGAAGAGATTCTCTCTTGGGAAGGAATTGAGGCGAATTGGGAAGAAGATGCGGTTTTTTCGCGGATTGAAAAGTTGGCTATTGCATAAACCTTCGAGTTGAATCAGCAGCAACCGACACCCCATTCATCAGTCTTTTATCCAACTGAACCGACCATTGAAATAGAACCGTAATTTCGGGACGCTTTATACCCCACCATGAGCCCATTCTCTCCCTTCTTAAGAGTTGTTTTTCTGGCCTCTTTTAGTGTATTGTTTTTCTCGCCCAAAACATCATTAGCTGTTTAGTTGCAATTTATGAAACACCTATTCTATTTAGTACTATGTTTTTTTGCTATTACCAATTCAGTAAATGCACAAGGAACTTGGACGCAAAAAGCCGACCATGCTGGAGGAGTCCGTTTTGCTACAGTAGGATTGTCAATCGGAGCCAAGGGATATATTGGAACAGGGTTAATTAACAATCCTGGTGTGCATACAAAAGAATTTTGGGAATGGAACCAAGTCACCAATGTATGGACCCAAAAAGCAGACTTTGGAGGCACTGCCAGGTATTATGCAGCAGGTTTTGTTATCGGTTCAAAAGCATATATCGGAACAGGCGCTGACGGCACCAATGTCGAACAAGATTTTTGGGAATGGGATCAGGCAACGAATGTATGGACGCAAAGAGCTGATTTTGGTGGAGGACCAAGAATGCGCGCCAGAGGTGTTAGTATAGGCAATAAGGGCTATTTTACAGTAGGGACTAATCCCAATGTTTATGCTAACATGATAATGGATCTTTGGGAGTATGACCCTAACCTTAATCCGCCTATGGGTACTTGGACACAAAAAGCGAGTTTCCCCGGCACTCCTAGAATTTATCCTGCCGTATTTTCTATTTGTGGTAAAGTGTATTTAGGTACAGGACAGAGGCAGGTGAATGGTGTTTGGACATCTATTAACGATTTATGGGAATGGGATCCAGCAACGAATATATGGACACAAAAAGCGAACTTTCCCGGCATCGCCAGCAACCAAACTGTTGGATTTGGTATTGGCACCAAAGGGTATATGGGAGTGGGGCGATCGGCTTATGATGGAACTTATTTAACCCAATTTTACGAATATAATCCAAGTACCGACACATGGACTACAATGGCTGATTTTGCAGGAGTTCCGCGTGCTTATTCAATGGGCTTCTCTATTTGTAACAAGGGGTATGTAGGTACCGGTCTGGTAGGTGGTGCTCCAATGGCTGATTTTTGGGAATTCACCTCCCCTCCCAGCAATAATCCGCCTACAACACAAATAAACGCAACTTGCCCACAAGCTACTGATGGAGCAGCCACAGTATATCCAACATGCGGAGCGCCTCCTTATACCTATAATTGGAATACACTGCCGGTTCAAACTACTGCTACTGCCATTGGGCTGGCCGTGGGTAGTTATACTGTTAATATTCTCGACTCTTTGGGTTGCGCCTCAACCGCTACTGTGAATATTCTTTCTGCTAATACAATTCATACTATCACAGCAGCATCCGACCAAACAGTTTGTCAAAATGCAGCAATTACCAATATCACAATGACATTGGGTGGAGGAGCAACTGGAGCAACGGTTACTGGTTTACCAGCAGGTGTTACATCATCTGTAGTTGGTACAACTGTTACAATAAGTGGAACACCGACTGTTATTGGCTCGTTTCCATATACCGTAACAACAACAGGAAACGCTTGCACAGTTGCTACAACAAATGCAACTATTACAGCAAGTCCAATTCATACTATCACAGCAGCATCTGACCAAACAGTTTGTCAAAATGCGGCAATTACCAATATCACTATGACATTGGGAGGTGGAGCAACTGGCGCAACAGTTACAGGATTACCAACGGGTGTTGCTTCATCGGTTGTAGGCACAACACTCACAATAAGTGGAACACCAAGTGTGAATGGCACGTTTGCATATACCGTAACAACAACAGGAAACGCTTGCACAGTTGCTACAACAAATGAAACTATTACAGTAAGTCCAATTCATACTATTGCAGCAGCATCCGACCAAACAGTTTGTCAAAATGCAGCAATTACCAATATCACTATGACATTGGGTGGAGGAGCAACTGGAGCAACAGTTACTGGATTGCCAGCAGGTGTTACATTATCCGTTTCTGGTACAACAATAACAATAAGTGGAACACCGACTGTTAGTGGATTATTTGCATATACAGTAACAACAACAGGAAACGCTTGTACAGTTGCTACAACAAATGCAACGATTACTGTAAATCCAATTCATACTATCACAGCTGCATCCGACCAAACAGTTTGTCAAAATGCAGCAATTACCAATATCACAATGACATTGGGTGGAGGTGCAACAGGAGCAACAGTTACTGGTTTGCCAGCAGGTGTTACTTTATCTGTAGTTGGTACAACTGTTACAATAAGTGGAATCCCGACTGTTAGTGGCTCGTTTTCATATACTGTTACAACAACAGGAAACGCTTGTACAGTTGCTACAACAAATGCAACAATTACAGCAAGTCCAACTCCAACAGTTTCAGTTTCACCTGCTGCTCCTGCAATTTGTATCGGAAGCAGCACTACACTCACAGCCAACGGTGCTACTACTTACAGTTGGTCTCCTACCACAGGGCTGAGCACAACCACCGGAACAACGGTTGATGCCACGCCATTAACTACAACTACTTACACCGTTACCGGAACAACAAACGGTTGTAGTGCCAATGCCTCATTTGATATTACGGTGAATAATTCTCCGACTGTTGTTGTGAGTCCTGCCGTTGCGCTGTGTGGCGGGCAAACCACTACGCTTACCGCAAGTGGAGCAACTACCTATGCTTGGTCTCCTGCTACTGGATTGAGTGCTACAACAGGAGGCTCGGTAGATGCTACTCCAACTACAACTACTACCTATACTGTAGTAGGGACTACACTCGGCTGCACCGACACACAAACCATCGACATCATGGTTACGCCTTACCCGATTGTAACTGTAACTCCGCCTGCTTCGTCCATCTGCTTGGGCGATTCGAAAGGATTCACGGCAGCTGGTGCTACCACGTATGTGTGGTCTCCAGCAACGGGGCTAAACACCACAACAGGTCCGACCGTTACAGCGGATCCGACAGCAACCACTACATACCAAGTGATTGGTTCTACAAACGGTTGCAACGACACAGCTTGGGCTGTACTTACGGTAAATCCGATTCCGGTTACTACCGTTAGCCCAGATGTGACCATTTGCAGTGGCACAAGCACACCACTTGCGGCAGGTGGTGCAACCACGTATAGCTGGACTCCCACCACAGGCCTCAGTGCTGCTACGGGAGCAAACGTGACTGCCAACCCAATGCTTACCACGACTTATACCGTTACGGGAACAAGTCTTAGCTGTACATCTTCCGCTACCATGACGGTAACGGTCAACCAGACACCGACCGTTACTGTTTCGCCAACTCAATTTGCTTTCTGCGATGGTGGTTCTACCAACCTGAGCGCCTCTGGAGCTGCATCTTATTCATGGAGTCCAGCAACCGGACTTAACCAAACAACAGGTGCTAATGTTACGGCCAACCCCACTAGCACTACCACCTATACCGTGGTTGGTTCTACGTTGGGTTGTATTGACGATGCCACATCTACCATCACCGTTTATCCAAACCCGGTGGTTGATTTTGCGGTGGATAATCCTTCGGGATGTGTGCCGCATTGCGTTGTCTTTGCAAATGCATCAACCATTGCCACTGGTTCCAATACCTATTCATGGGAATTTGGTAATGGCGAAACCACTAATGGAATCAATCAAGCCTACTGTTATGCTGATACTGGAACGTACTCGGTTACCCTTACGGCTACTTCAAATAACAACTGCGTGACTACATTGCAAAAGGTTGATTACATCTCTGCCTATCCAAACCCTGTGGCGCGATTTAGCGTTAAGCCGCAATCAGCAAGCGTTCTCAGTCCTAAGTTTCAGTTCACAGATAACTCAAGTGGAGCAACGGAATGGTATTGGAGTTTTGGAGATGGAACCACGGTTCAGAATCTTATCACCACACCTGCTCACGTGTATCCTACTAATATTGATAGCGGTACGTACACCGTTAATTTGGAAGTAATCAACCAATATGGTTGCGTAGATGAAACAACATTGGATGTGTACATCACGCCACATATCAGCATCTATATCCCAAATGCCTTCTCTCCAAATGACGACAACCACAACAATACTTTCCGTGCTTACGGAGAGAATATTAAGGAATTCCAGATGTGGATTTTCAACCGTTGGGGACAGGAGATATTCTACACCGCAGTAATGGAAAAAGGTTGGGACGGCACCTACAAAGGAAAGCAGGTGGAGAACGATGTGTACGTCTACCGCATTGTCTACCGCGACATTGAAGGAACGGAAGGGAATCCGAGTGGGAGTGTGACGCTTTTTAGATAAAGCACGAAATTCGAAATGAAGAAACTCGAAACTGCCTCAATTTAAGATAAGATGAGTTTGAAATGTCCTTACAATTCAGAAGAGATAATCAGCTTTCTAAAGCACAGGAAACCTGAATCTGGCTATAGTGTCAGGAACATGGAAAATCAATTCCCAAAAGAGCTTAAACAGTTTGACCCACTCAAAGAGAAGTTTTCCATTATGAAATACTTCGGGCAAGAAGGCTGCGGAAAAGTCGGGTCATTGAGACTGTTGGCGGATGACCATGTCTTGAAAAATGAAAAGACAATAAGGGGTCTTTACGTTTTTATACACGACAATCATCCGTTCTACGCAGGAATTACGAGGAACATGCCATCCAGAATTCAGCAGCATCTAAAAGGACACAACGCAGTAACGGCAACATTGGCATATCGTATTGCCAGGGAACTCTATCGAAAACATACTGGTGAAAAACCTACCAAATGGGAACGTGATGAGTTCACATCATATGTAAACCCCATTAAAGACGTTTTGATGAATCAGGAGTTAGCTTTCATTCCGATTGAAGATGACACAGAATTGGCGTTGTATGAAATCTATTTTGCAACGAAGTTCAATACAATGCACAACGATTTCAGGACTCACTGATTTCTTTCGAATTTCTTCATTTCGAATTTCGTGCTTTCCTTCTATCCTCCCATTTCAGCAGTGTGACGCTGTTCCGATAGTAGAAGTTTACTATCTTTGAAATATGAAATTCTTCGAAGGAAAACGGCAAGCCATTGAGCAACTGTGTTCGCAGAACAAGGTTCGGTCATTGTTTGCATTCGGATCGGTGGTTCGTGATGAGTTGACTGCTGATAGCGACATCGACCTGTTGGTTGATATAGAGACTTCTGACCCTTTCGAATACACAGACAATTACTTCAACCTACTGGAACAACTACAGCAACTGTTCAAACGACCTATTGACCTTTTGGAAAGTCGAGGCCTAAAAAACCGACTTCTCAAAGCGGAGATTGACAAAACCAAAGTTCCTTTATATGGATAAGTTGCAGGTGTGGTTGGAAGATATTCTTGTTGCAATTGACGAAATTGAACAGGATTTGCCGCCTGTTAACGATTTCAATCTGTATAAGAAGAACCGAACAGCAAAGCGCGCTATCGAACGGAACTTAGAAATAATCGGTGAGGCGATGAATCGAATTCTAACTGAGGATGAAGCGGTTAAAATCTCATCAGGTCGGAAGATTGTAAATCTCAGAAACCAGATTATCCATGGTTATGACAGCATTTCGGATGAGATTATTTATACCATCGCAACTCGTGATGTCCCGAAGCTAAAGGCGGAAGTACTGCAACTTTTGAAATAGCATCCTTTCGAATTTCTTCATTTAGTATTTCGAATTTTCTTGCTCAATAATCCTTCGCGCCCTCTGCGAGAACTTTGCGTCTTTGCGGTTAACTACATTTGCCCCATGACCAAGATTGTCGGCATCATTCCCTCACGTTACGCAAGCACACGGTTTCCTGCCAAACCGTTGGTTGATATTGCGGGAAAAAGCATGATTCAGCGTGTATATGAGCAAGCAAAAAAAGCTGTCTCGCTAAGTGATGTTATTGTTGCCACAGACGACCAGCGCATCTTTGACCATGTTCTCAGTTTTGGCGGAAAAGTGGTAATGACATCCTCGGAACATCAGTCTGGAACCGACCGCTGCGCAGAAGTTTTAGAAAGTCTTTCAGATGTTGATGTCATCATCAATATACAAGGAGACGAACCTTTTATTGAACCCGAACAGATTAATCAGCTTGCTACTTGTTTCACTAATCCTGAAACCCAGATTGCCACGCTCATCAAAAAGATGGACAGTCAAGTAGACCTTGAAAGCGACACCGTTGTTAAGGTGAGTAAGACAACCGAGAACAAAGCCATCAACTTCAGTCGCAAGGCTTTTTCCACTTTGGAGGATTCGTATAAGCATATTGGTATCTATGCATACCGCGCTGATACGCTAAAAACCATCTCAAAACTGCCGCAATCTTCAAACGAAATCCGTGAAAGGTTGGAACAATTACGCTGGCTCGACAATGGTTTTGAAATACAACTCGCTGAAACAGAACACGAAAGCAATTCCGTGGATACGCCTGAAGACCTCGCGAGAATGCTCGGTTTGATGAAAAAAAAGGAAAACGGGAAAAGGTAAGGGCCGTTTGTTTCCCTGACGAAGGAAGGGTCTCTGTTTGTCTCTCCGCTGATTAGCTTAGTGGCAGTAAAACGGGCAACCAGACTAACTTCTCTCCTATCAACTTAATCAGCTCTGTAAACCTTTTTTCTTTTTCCATTGTCATTCCGAGGAACGAAGAATCTTGTTACGCACTACTGAGATGCTTCCTTCGTCAGCATGACAAACGGGCTATTGGATTTCCTCATGGTTCTTTTTCCAAATTTCATTTTTCCTTTTTCTTTTCCTGCTAATAAACGGTTACTTTGTCGCTTTCCAATCACATGTTGTCAAACCAACTCGGACATATAATCAATGAGCAACTTCGCAACCAACGGTTGGTTGTGTTGCCGAGCTTCGGTGGGTTTGTAAAAGACCGTATTAGTGCGGAATTAGACGAATTGCGTAATCGCATTCATCCACCAAAGAACACCATCATTTTCAATGCGCGTTTATCTCATAATGATGGTTTACTGATTGCTGCATTCGCAGAAGAAAATGAAGTAGGCTATTCAACAGCAGACAAATTACTGACCGATGCCATTTCGGAACTACGCTTCCGATTAAACAATGGCGAAACGGTTGTTTGGGATGGTCTTGGAAATCTCAAGAAATCCGTTGAAGGAAGTATTGAGTTTGAGGCTGTGGCAACACCAAGAATTCAAGATGAGTTCTTCGGCTTGAAGCCTATTTCTCTGAGCAAGGTTGAAAAGGACAACGTGGATAAGATGCGCCAATTGGTTGCTGCGGATGGTCCCGTTGCCACAACCGTTCGTACGCTTCCAATCAAACGCATGGCAACCTATGCCGCAGCGGCTGTTGCTGTTGGTTTTTTGGCATGGATTCCGATTCAAAATGGTGCTTTGAACAATGGCAAAATGCTGGCCCACCAGCTGAATCCGTTTGCAATCACTACGGAGGCCTCATATTCTGCACGCCAGTTTGATGAAAATTGGCTGAACAAAGGATTTGAAAAGGAAGATGCGCTTGCGGCCAAGTATGAGCAGGAATATCTTTCGCTGTATCTCGCCAAGAATACCGACCATCCTATTGTGGTAAAAACCGATGCCATTCCGTCAACCGAGGTTGATTTGGAAGAAGGCACTTGGGAGATTGTGGAAAACGCTGCCAGCTACAAAGTGATTGCTGCCACTTTCAGAACGAAAAACGAAGCTGCGGATTACGTTGCCAAGATGATTAAGCGTGGCTTTGGTGCCGAATATGCTGGTCAAGGCGAAAGCGGTCACATGGTGGCTTATGGTTCTTATTCCTCTATTGAAGATGCCAATAAAATGTTGGCTTCTGTAAGACTTTCCAATAAAGAAGCGCGTATCGTTTCTGAATAGTTATTTGTTAGTGGGTTAGTGGTTATTGGGGCTGCGCTACTGAATAACCGATAATCTAATAACTTACTCATCCTTTTCGCCTTTGGTGGGATTGAGCCTGACTTAAATCCAAGTTATAGATTCGTCAACTTTTTGAAAGTTGACGACTCTGTTCGTTTTCACCAAAGCCAGTTAATCGTGCAATTCCTCTCCTTTGGAGGGGTTAGGGGAGGCTTTTCTCGCCTTTCCATACAATTTGATGGCCGCCATCATTACAATTGCAAGCATAATCAGGCTTCCGATTCCGAAAATCCATGAAACGGAATTCTTCAGAACTACTACGAATACAATACCGAAAAGAAAAAGCGTGGCCACCTCATTCCATATTCTGAGTTTGGCCGAACCCCAAGCTTCTTCATCATTCTGAAATTTTCGAAAAATCTTTTGACAATAGAGCTGGTACAGAAACAATCCACCAACCATGCTCAGTTTTACGTGCATCCACGGCATGCTTAAATAACCTGGGGCATCAACTATCATCCAAGTTCCGAAGACAATGGTAAGAATGGCTGATGGCCAAGTAATGATGTACCACAACCGCCATTCCATCAATTTGTATTGCTTCTCTAGAATACTTCTTGCAGGCTCTTCCATACCTCGCGCTTCCGCGTGATAAATAAAGAGCCTGATAATGTAGAACAGACCTGCGAACCACGTGGTGACGAAAATGATGTGCAGCGCCTTTATGTAAAGGATATTGAATTCGAGGTGCGATAAAAATTCCATTTGGTAAAGTTAGACGGATAGGCCGGCAATGGCGATGTAACATTTTGAATGTCTTTCGTTATTTTTCCAAAATGGAAATTGGAAACTCATGGAACACCTCACAAACACGCAGCCAGCAGCATCTTTCACATTCACCCATCTAAAGTGTGCGAAAGGCGTATTCAGAAGAGTCTTTTGGCTCCACATTCTGATGTGCGTGCTTCTATTGGCTGTAGGGGAAACTAACGGGCAATCGTTCCTTCCAAGAGCCCAAAACGATTCGCTTTGGGCGGTATGGAATGACGTTTCTAAACATGACACCATGCGGATACTTGCCATGAAAGACATCTCGTGGGATGGATATCTGCTCACGCAACCTCGTACGCATTCCTTCATGATAAACCCAACGTAGACCATCACCATGAAAAACATCTTACCCATCCTGCTTTTTCTGTTACCAAGTGTTCTTTTTGCACAAGAACTCACGCTTGAAAAAGCCACTGAAAACCTTACTGCAACCGATTCTGAATTGCGCATGAAAGCCCATGGTTTTATTGGGAAGCAACTGATATACACAAGACCCGACTCAGCCCTGTTCCATTTCAACTCAAGCATTGGAATTGCCAAGGAACGGAAAGACCTCCTTTCTGAGCAGACGAATACGGTAGCCCTAGGTGTGGCCTATCAGGTAATGGGGTTGCTGGACACGTCAGAGGCGGTGCTAAAACGGGCTATGGAACTGATTCCTTCCCTATCAGACAGTATGAATTTCGGAATTATACACAACAACTTGGCAATCACGCTGGCAAAGCTGGGAAGGCACACAGAGGCCATAACCCTGCTGCATACTGCTGCCAAATACTACGGAAGAACGGCAGAGTTCCAACGGCAGGCAGATGCTAACATGAGCATCGGCAACTCGTACAAGGTTATGGGATACTTTGATCTGGCCATGCAGCATATCAATGATGCCGTTCTGCTTTGTCAAAAGAACGATATCCCGGTAAACGGACAGCTTTGGAACGCGCTCGGACTCATCTATCAAGACCAGAAGAAACGAACAGAGGCCGCCAATGCTTATCGTAATGGACTGGATGCCGCACTACAGGAGAAGAACAGTTACGGGATTGCCCTCCTGTCTGATAATCTCTCACGTGTGCTAACGGAACTTGGCAGAACTGACAGCGCATTTATCTTACTGGATACCGCTTGGCATCATGCTTCTATGGGGCAGATGAAAGGACTGATGATACAAATCCACCGCTCTAAGGCCATGGCCTATCAGAAGGAGAAAAAGTATGCCGAGGCGCGTGCCGCCATTCTTGAAGCTTTAGCTGTCGATAAGGATGGAATGCCTACCGATACCAAGGCATGGTTGCTGAAAAACATGGCCGAGTATCAGTTGGAGGATGATAACGTGCCACTGGAAGAAGGTGAGGCCACGCTTAAACAACTCGCTGAACTTGGTATGGATTCGCTCCCGTTGACCTTACAAGGGGAATACCACCGTATCTCTTCCTCCCTCCTTTCCTTTCAAGGAAAACATGAGCAGGCCTTTGCCGAATACCGTGCCTATCATGCTCTGAACGACCAGTTATGGAACGTGGAAAAATCGAACCGAATAAGTGAACTACAGATTCAGTTTGAAACACAACAGAAAGACGACCAGATAGCACTTCTCCAAACAGAACAGCAACTCACCACCAGCCGCATTCGCAACCAACGCATTGCCATGATGGGCATGGCAGGTGGCGGCCTATTATTGCTTGGGTTGGGAATAT
>Ga0209702_10002433_pt1 | contig 32455 bp, 28 predicted proteins | sample FRY01_FD_187210 | JGI IMG/M metagenome (GOLD analysis project Ga0209702, IMG submission 187210) | Freshwater microbial communities from Lake Fryxell liftoff mats and glacier meltwater in Antarctica - FRY-01 (SPAdes) (version 2) | ecosystem: Environmental > Aquatic > Freshwater > Ice > Glacier...
CGCACGATGGCCGTGTTGCCCTCGGCATCCGAGCCCAGACGGTTCTTCACCTGGTCGTACACGGCGGCGGCCAGGTCGGGGTAGTTGCGGTTGAAGTTCTCCGAGCTGCCCAGCTCGAAGCGGCCCATGCTCTTGTGGTCAAGCCGTTGCGCCAGGCCGATCGGATTGGCCACCGGCACCAGCACCACTTCGCCACACATGCGGCCCTGTTGCTCGGCAGTTTCGAGCAGCGCGCGCAGATGGAACGCGGCCAGCATGCCTGGCAGTTCCTCGGCATGCAGGCTGGCCTGGATGTAGGCTTTCGGCCTCTGGCCGGCACTGCCAAAATGCAGGCTGCTTACCTGGGTCTGGCGGCCCAGGCTCTGGTGTTCGAGCGGATGATCAATGCGGTGCATGGTGCGCAGATGCGACGGGTCAGCGCCGGCGGGGCGCCAGATGCGCGAGGAAGTGGCGTTCGGCCAGCTTGAACACGCCGATCAGGCAGAAAGTGCCGATCAGGTACAAGGCGGCGGCGGCCAGATAGGCTTCGAACGGCAAGTAGAAGTCGGAGTAGATGCGGCTGGCCGCAGCGGTGATGTCGAGCAGTCCGGGTACTGCGCTGGCCAGGCTGGTGCTGTGCAGCATCATCACCACCTCGTTGCTGTACGCTGGCAATGTGCGGCGCAAGGCGCTGGGCAACACGATACGCAGCATCACACCAAAGCGGCTCATGCCGAAGGCCTGGGCCGACTCGATCTCGCCGGCGTTGGTTTCGCGGATCGCACCCGCCAGCATCTCGGCGGTGTATCCGGCGGTATTCAGGCTGAACGCAAGCAACGCGCAGAACGCGGCCTCCTTGAAATGGGTCCAGGGCCAGGTGTCGTCCCAGCGCGCCTGTATCCATTCCAGCTGGCCCAGGCCGTAGTAGATCATGTAGATCTGGATCAGCAGCGGCGTGCCGCGGATGACGAAGGTATAGGCGCCGACGACGCGCTGCAACCATTTCCAGGGCCCGGTCAGCGCCAGCGCAAACAGCAGGGCCAGCACACCGCCGATGCCCAGCGAGGACAACAACAACCACACGGTCGTCATCACGCCTTCCCAATACATGGCGAGGCTCTCGGGCCGGTAGATGACTTCCCAGTCCATTTACAGGTCGCCCCGTTGGGCGCCCAGGCTGTAGCGCGCATTCAGGCGGCGCAGCACGGCCAGCGAGGCCCAGGTATAGAGCAGGAACAGCGCGGCGGTGAACAGGAAGAACGCGAATGGTGAGCGGGTCGCGGCGCTGGCCTGTTTGGCCAGATAGGTCATTTCCTGCAGGCCGATCAGACTGATCAGGGCTGTGGCCTTGATCAGGACCAGCCAGTTATTGGTGAAGCCGGGCAGGGCATAGCGCACCAGTTGCGGCAAGGTGATACGCACGAAAGCCTGCACCGGGCCCATGCCGAAGGCGGCTGCGGCCTCGAACTGGCCGCGCGGAATTGACAGGATGGCGCCGCGAAAGGTCTCCGTCATGTAGGCGCCATAGATGAACCCCAGCGTCAGCACGCCGGCGCTGAAGGGTTCGATGTCCAGCGTGATGCCGGTGCCCGAGAGTTCGAGCAGGTTGTTGATGCCGATGCTGCCGCCGTAAAAGACCAGCAGCATCAGCACCAGTTCCGGGATGCCGCGGATGATGGTGGTGTAGACCGTGGCCAGGGCCACCAGCGGCGTATTACCGGAGATTTTGGCCGCCGCCCCCATCAGGCCGAGCACGATTGCGACCGCAAGTGCGGCCAGCGACACTGCAACAGTCAGCAGCGCGCCGTTGAGAATCGACCAGTAGTAGGCGGACAAACCCGGAATCGGACGGACGAGGGCTTAGCCGCCGTAGACGTCGATCTTGAAGTACTTGTCGTTGATCTTCTTGTAGGTGCCGTTGGTGCGGATGGCCTTGATGGCGCCATTGAGCTCGGCTTTGAGCGCCTTGTCACCTTTGCGGATGGCGAAGCCGGCACCGGTGCCGAAGTACTTGGGAATGAACAACTCGGGGCCGACAAGCTTGTAGTCCTTGCCTTCGGGCTTGCTCAGGAAACCACCGGTGACTTCGAGCACGTCGGCTACGGTGCCATCCAGGCGACCCGATTTGATGTCCAGGTAGACCTGATCCTGGGCTTCGTACGGGGTGATGACCACGCCGACCTTCTTGAGTTCGCCGTTGGCGTATTTCTCTTGCGTGCTGCCCTTGAGCACGCCGATCTTCTTGCCCTTGAGCGAGGCCACACTGTCGAACTTGATGTCGTTCTTGATGATGATCTTGCTCGGCGTGTTGTAGTACTTGTCGGTGAAGTCGACCACTTTCAGGCGGTCGGCGGTGATCGACATCGAGCTGATGATCACGTCGTATTTCTTGGCCTGCAGACCGGGGATCATGCTGTCCCAAACCTGCTCGACGAACACGCACTTGCGCTTGACGTGCTCGCAGACCGCGCTGGCGATGTCGACGTCAAAACCAGTGGGCTTGCCGTCGGGTGTCTTGAAGGTGAACGGCTCGTAGGTCGGATCGATGGCGACCTTGAGTTCCTTGTCCTGGGCCGAAGCCGTCATGGCAATGGTGCCCAGCGCGATGGCCAGAATGAGTTTTTTCATGGGGAGCTCCAATCGGAATGTCCCGGCTTGTGGCGGGGAGATAGTGGATAAAACCGTGATTCTAGGGGCTTGGAGGTGCGAACCGGCTCGGTGTTTGCCCTTGCCGAGCGCGCTGGAAAGGTGCAAACCTTACACTAGGCACCTACCCCCCAGGACTCCATGAACGCTTCAGTCGACGTTTCTCTGTTCGCGCGCGCCGCGAAACCGCTGGCCAGTTACCGCAAGTACTGGGCCGCGCGCTTTGGTACGGCGCGCTTCCTGCCGATGAGCCGCGCCGAGATGGAGCAACTGGGCTGGGACAGCTGCGACATCATTCTGGTCACTGGCGATGCTTATGTCGATCATCCGAGTTTCGGCATGGCGGTGATCGGCCGCACGCTGGAGGCCCAGGGTTTCCGCGTCGGCATCATCGCCCAGCCCGAATGGCAAAGCGCCGACCCGTTCAAGGTGCTGGGCAAGCCCAACCTGTTCTGGGGCGTGACCGCCGGCAACATGGATTCCATGATCAACCGGTACACCGCCGACCGCAAGATCCGCAGCGACGACGCTTACACGCCTGGCGATGTCGGCGGCAAACGGCCCGATCGCGCCGCCATTGTCTACAGCCAGCGCTGCCGCGAGGCATACAAGGACGTGCCCATCATTTTGGGCGGCATCGAAGGCAGCCTGCGCCGCATCGCGCATTACGACTATTGGTCCGACAAGGTGCGCCGCTCCATCGTGGTCGATGCCAAGTGTGACCTGCTGCTGTATGGCAATGCCGAACGCGCGCTGGTCGAACTGGCCCACCGCATTGCGGCGCGCGAACCGGTGGAGCAGATCACCGACGTGCGCGGCACCGCCTTCGTGCGCCGTTCGGGTGATGCCAGCGTGGCCGACTGGTTCGAGATCAATTCCACCAGTGTCGACGAGCCGGGGCGCGTCGAGTCGCATGTCAACCCGTATATGACCACGTCGGAGCAAGCCGCCGGGCAGGGCACGAGTTGCGCCAAGGAAGACGCGCAGGCAGCAGGAGTTGCACCACCCGCCCCCAACCCGGCGATACAGCCGCTGACCTTCATGCCGAACCCGGCCTTGAAGGGCAAACTCAAGGTGCCGCCACGCGATCGCTCGGTGATCCGCCTGCCCAGTTACGAGCAGGTGCGCAGCGACCCTGTGCTGTATGCCCATGCCAGCCGGGTGCTGCACCTGGAGACCAATCCGGGCAACGCCCGTGCGCTGGTGCAGACCCACGGCGAAGGCGTCACGGCGCGCGACGTCTGGATCAACCCGCCGCCGATTCCGCTGACCACGGCCGAGATGGACCTGGTGTTCGACCTGCCGTATGCGCGTTCGCCGCATCCCATATATGCCGACGAGAGCGGCGGCCATGACGGTGTGACCAAGATCCCGGCCTGGGAGATGATCCGATTCAGCGTGAACATCATGCGTGGCTGTTTTGGTGGCTGCACCTTCTGCTCGATCACCGAACACGAAGGCCGCATCATCCAGAGCCGCTCCGAAGACTCGGTGATCCGCGAGGTCGAGGCAATCCGCGACACGGTCAAGGGTTTCACCGGCACCATCTCCGACCTCGGCGGCCCCACCGCCAACATGTACCGTATCGGCTGCAAGAGCCCTGAGATCGAAGCCGCCTGCCGCAAACCCAGCTGCGTGTATCCGGGTATCTGTAGCAACCTCAACACCGACCACTCGGCGCTGGTGCACATGTACCGGCGCGCGCGTTCGCTCAAGGGCGTCAAGAAGATCCTGATCAGCTCCGGTCTGCGCTACGACCTGGCGGTGCAATCGCCCGAATATGTCAAGGAACTGGTGACCCACCATGTTGGCGGTTACCTGAAGATCGCGCCCGAGCACACCGAGCAGGGCCCGCTCACCAAGATGATGAAACCGGGCATCGGCAGCTACGACAAGTTCAAGCAGATGTTCGAGAAGTATTCGTTAGAGGCCGGCAAGAAGCAGTACCTGATCCCGTATTTCATCGCCGCCCACCCGGGCACCAGCGACGAAGACATGATGAACCTGGCGGTCTGGCTCAAGAAAAATGGTTTTCGCGCCGACCAGGTGCAAAATTTCTATCCCAGCCCGATGGCCACCGCCACCGCGATGTACCACAGCGGTCGCAACCCGCTGCGCCGCGTCACGCGCGACAGCGAGTCGGTTGACATCGTGCGTGGCGACCGGCGCCGGCGCCTGCACAAGGCCTTCCTGCGCTACCACGACGCGAACAACTGGCCACTGCTGCGCGACGCGCTCAAAACCATGGGCCGCGCCGACCTGATCGGCAACGGCAAACACCACCTGATTCCGACCTTCCAGCCGCTCACCGACGGCAATTACACCAGCGCGCGCAAGAAGAACTCGACGGCAGCGCCGGCGAAGCCGGGCGTTCAACCGGTCAAGGGATGTTTGCTGACACAGCACACCGGCCTGCCGCCGCGGGTCACCGGCAGCGCCAAACCCGCGGGCAAGCGCTAGCGCGAGGCACTATCGGCCGACGCGCTGCGCCGCGCAGGATTGGGCGACCCTCGGTCAGATCGACATCAGCTTTGTTGTGCGCTGGTAACTAGTGCCTGGCCGAAAACCCCATTCCCCCACTTGGGTTTTGACTTCCTTCTCTGGCTCTGGTTTTTGCTTGCAGAATTTGCACGGGGAAAGGAGCGAAGGGCGTAGCCCGTAGCGGATTTCCCCGTGCGGGGAAGTCTGCGTGAGCCGGAGGTACCGGACAGGCTTGCGGCGTAGCAGCCCAGCCTTTGACTCGAAATTGACCGGTTGCGCTGAACTCCGGGGGTGGGGCTCGCGTGAAAACTGAGAAATCGCAGCGGTTGAGGCGTGGCGGGTTTCACGATCAGCGCCGCCTGCACTGCCAACTTGAACGCGCGTTGAAAGGTCTGGTCGTAGGCGTGGTGGCGCCGCACAGTTTTACTGCGCGGGTCGGTGGACACGGTGGCCTGGGCAAACACCCAATGCCAGGCCCAGGTTTGCCCTGCCTTGGGGTACTTGGCGTCCAACGCATGCGGCATCTCCACCCCGGGTAATTGCTGCGCGCGGTCTTGCGCCCAAAACGTATGGCTTTGCCGGAACTGGTCTTGGAGCGCCGGCACGATGCTTTGCGGCAACATCACCACCCGGTCTTTGCCGCCTTTGCCATCACGCACGATGATGACCTTGCGGTCAAAGTCAACGTCCTTTACACGCAGGCGAAGCCCCTCCATCAAACGCATGCCGCACCCATAGAGCAGCGACGCCAGCAACTTGTGTGTGCCCTCCAGCTTGCTGAGCACCGCCTGCACCTCGGTCTGCGTCAGCACCACTGGGATGCGCTTTTTCGGCACCGGGCGAGCCAGCTCGTCCATCCACGGCAAAGTGACCGCTAAGACTTTTTGGTACAAGAAAAGCCAGGCGCTTAGCACCTGGCGGTGCGTGGAGGTAGACACACCTTACGTTCCACAGCCATCATGGTCAAGAACGATTCGACCTCGCGTTGCCCCATGTCGCGCGGATGTCGCATCTGGTGGAAACGGATGAATTTTTTGACCCAATAAACGTACGCTTCCTCGGTCCGAAGGCTATAGTGCAAGTAACGAATCTGCTCACGTAACTGGTCCAGCAGCCGGGTTGACTTCAAAACCGGCATGCTGGTTTTTCTGGAACTGTTATAACTGTTCATTCATCCAGTATATCGTCTGAAAGCCAGATTGCAAGCGGGTTTGCGGCGAGTCAGCCCGCCGATGTTAGGGAGACTCGGGCGATGTTATGGCGACAGACCTGACGTCTACATATTACGTTGGGCGGAATGCATTTCGTGGCCACTTGAATGCCGTGCCTAAACTCCAGCAGTCGTTGCGTGCTACCAAGTGGCGGGCCTTGCGCGTCACGCACGCGCCCTCTGGCGCGCGGCACGAAGCAGCGTCGGCGTGTCCAGGTCGCACGCGCCAGCATTGGCGCGGGCCGCCCGTCCGCTGGCGGGCGGCGCACCGGCGGTGGCGGGGCTGCAAGCACCACCTGTGGTTACTCGCTGCACCGCGCTGCGCTCATGGGCCTCAAGCCGTCCCGCAGGCCTGTGGTCTCTCTACAATCCGGCGCTCTCGCCCACCATCCGGCCGCGTACGGCCTGCCCAACCCGGCGCTCAAGCGGAAGTCCAACGGCGGGCCGCAGCTTCTCGCTTCGCAAGCACCGGCAGCGCCGTTGGCCTCCGCTTAGCTCGTTCGTTAGGCCTTTAGGGAGAGAATAGTGTTACCAATCCAAGAAATTCAAATCAGCACAAAGAACAAGCGAGTGTTCTCAGTTCATCTGGAGAAGTGGGCACAAGATCACTTCGAGTGCAAGTTGGCCGCCATCAACCTCGGCCCACAGCTTCCAGCTGATGCTACTTTTGGTCCTTTCACAAAAGGTTCAACTGCGCTTGATGCTTTTCAGCGTCTTGTCACAAATCTCAACTCTGCGCTTACCAAGCTTGACGCTACAGATGCCATCGCAGTCGTCAATAATCCGTGCAATACAGAGTTTGTCACCGCGCCAGAGCAAAAAAAGGTTTTGGCACAAGGCGTCGTTGTTAAGGTAAATGGCATCAATGCCTAACCCTGCATTCGAGCGGGACGCCGCAAAAGCTCGGCGCCCCTCAATTTGAACGTTCGACGGCATGAAATTCACTTGCGCGCGGTTAGCGTTTTTGCTAACATGATGCATGGCGTTTGAAATCCACTACTTCCATGAGCGCGTTTACGAAGAGGTGCAATCATGGCCTGGTGACGTTCTTGCCGACTATGCCCGATTGGTGGAACTTCTCACGGAGCATGGACCAAACCTACGCTTGCCACATTCACGCGCCTTTGGAGATGGTTTGTTTGAGCTGCGTCCACGCGGTCGAACTGGTATTGGGCGGGCTTTTTATTGTTTTTTGATGGGGAAAAGAGTGGTCGTGTTGCACGCGTTCATAAAGAAGTCGCAACAAACTCCCGACAGCGAATTGAAGATGGCGCGAAAGCGTCTGAAGGAGATGAAACATGGCTGACCTGAAGTACAAACCAGTTCCTCACAATCATGCTGAGTTTTTGGCAACTGCAAGACAGCGCCCCGGGTTCAACGATGCTTATGACAGCCTTGAGCTCGAATACACCGTTGCAAGTCAAATGCTCACAGCACGTGCAAAAGCTGGTCTAACGCAAGACGCAGTTGCCGAACGTATGGGTACGACGAAGAGCGCTATTTCGCGCTTGGAGGGTGCTGGCCGACACGCCCCATCGTTGGCTACGTTGAAGAGATACGCCGCTGCGGTCGGTTGTGATCTGCAGGTAAGGCTTGTTCCGCACAAAGCAGCATGACGTCGAACTTGTCATTCCATCGGATGGCTTCGCCACACGCTGAATTCAAACTACAAGGGCTTCCCCACCTTTGTCAAACCGAATCCCACCGTGGTTGAATCGCACCAGCGATTGACCACGGAATCTGTCTTCTCTTTCATCTCATCACAGTGCTGCTATCGGTCGTTGCCTGTTCGGTCAAAGGCATGTGGACGGCGAAACTACAAACGGTCATTGTTGCAAGTTCAATTCTTGCGGACCCTGATGAAAGACGCGCGCCGGGGGCTCCATTCGTTAGTCGAGGCTCAGGGCATTGCTGTCCTGTTGACCTCCTTGAGCTAAACGAGCATTCCCCAGCGCAGGTCCCAACCTTTTACCCATCAACGACTTCCCATCACACGGTGACGTCTACAAATTCTTGCGTTTCCGATTTCAACTTCATGCCGGCAGCTTGAATGCATCCCCGAGCTGCAGCATGGCCCAGCACATCCTGGCGTTCTTGGCCGCGACCGCTACCACCGCCTTCCAGTAGCCCCGGCGCTGCTGGATCTGGATCGCCCAGCGACTCACCGGGTCGGTCTTGTTCTTGGCCGCGTTCAAAACCGCCTTGGCGCCCATGATCAGCAAGGTGCGCAGGTACGGGTCTCCCGCCTTGGTGATGCGTCCCAGGCGCTGCTTGCCACCCGAGCTGTACTGTCCTGGCACCAAACCCAGCCAGGCACAGAATTGGCGACCACAGGCAAAGTCGTGACCCTTGCCCACCGTGGCCACAATGGCACTGGCTGTCGTGGGACCAATACCGCACAGGCGCATAAGCTGTCTGGATTGCTCGTTCTCATTGGCGGCCTGGGCGATGTACTTGTCGTACTGGTTGATGCGTTCGTCCATGTGGGTGAGCTCGCTCAAGGCATCACCCACAACGGTGTTGCACCAGCCCGGCAGGTCTTCCAGGTGTTTGTGGGCTTCGCGGCGCACGGTGGCCGCTTTGAGCGGCAGCACGATACCCAGCTCCGAGAGCAGGCCACGAATGCGGTTGATGAGCGCGGTGCGCTGCTCCACGTAGCCCTGGCGGGCGCGGTGCACGAACAGGCGTGACTGCTGCTCGATGTCCTTGACCGGAACGAAGCGCATGTTGGGCCGGGTGACAGCCTCGCAGATCGCTGCGGCGTCGGCGGCGTCGTTCTTGCCGCGTTTGCCGCTCATGCGATAGGGCGTGACGAACTTCGGCGCCATGAGGCGCACAGTGTGGCCGAACTTGGCAAACTCGCGCGCCCAGTGGTGGGCGCCGGAGCACGCCTCCATGCCGATCAGGCAGCGCGGCAAGTTGGCGATGAATTCGAGCAGTTTGGCACGCGCGACTTCGGGGCGCACCAGTGCAGGCTTGCCTGTCTCGTCCACACCATGCACAGCAAAGACGTTCTTCGCCAGATCGATTCCTACGGTTACGATAGTCATGATTTCCCCTCTCAGAGCAAGTTGATGAAACGATTCGCCTCTCCATCGTGGCACTTTGTTGCCGTCAACCGCAACCCTCACCGGGCGCGGCTTGCTTGGGACGGGGAAGTCCCTTTCATTCGTTAAAGCCGTCTCGGTTCAGTGATAGCATCTCGCCATGACCCCGACAGCCATCGAACAATCCGTACTAGGCTTGCCCAAGTCAGAACGTGCGCATTTGGTGCATTTGTTGCTCGATAGCCTAGATGCACCGTCGGAACCTGAAATTCAGGCTATTTGGCTGATTGAGGCGCACCGCCGCGCTGATGATATTGACGCAGGCAGAGTCAAGCTAGTGAGTGGCGAACAGCTTGAGCGACAAGTTCAGGCACTTTTTAAGTGAGCTATTGGCTCCATCCCGAGGCCGCCGAAGAACACAAAAAGCAGGTCGCGCACTATGAAGAGATTCAAGCGGGGTTGGGAAAGCGATACCACACCGAATTTCAGAATGTCTTGGCTTGGGTTTGTGCTTCACCTGATCGTTCACGCATTGTTCTCGCCCCGGATATTCGACGTGCAATGTTCAAGGTTTTTCACTTTGACCTCGTCTACCGCGTAGTCGATGGATCAGTTCAAGTGTTGACCATCGCCCATCATCGTCGCCAGCCAGGCTATTGGGTGGCTCGGCTTTAACGCCAACGTTGAACTCATCGTTTCCAGCTGTGTCGGCGCGGGTGTAATATGTCGGCATGCAGCTCGCTACAGGTACGGTCGTGAATGGCAAGGTCGTTGTGGAAGGGGCGTCGTTTCCTGAAGGCACGATCGTGACTATCCTCGCTCGGGAATCAGACGAGACCTTTGAAGTGCCTGCGGAGCTTGAGTCGGAGCTGCAGGCCTCGATAGAGGAAGCGGACCGTGGCGAGACGATCACCGCTGCCGAGTTGTTCGAGCGGCTGCGTCGTATCGCCTGAGGCAAGTGCTCACGGTTGGAATCACGCCGCGCGGGCTGCGCTGCACATCGAGAGCGCAGCCCGTTGGTGGGCCGAGAATCGGTTGGCGGCGCCGGAAGCCATCCGAGTTGATCTCGAAGAGGCGCTCAGCCTGCTGGAGCAGCAACCTGGCATCGGCGCCCGCTCCAAGTCGGCCCGCTATCCCAATCTCCGCCGCCTTTACCTGTCGCGTGTGAAGTATCACGTGTACTACCGAGTCGCAGGGGCCAAGCTTCTTGTGATGGCGTTTTGGCATGCGAGTCGCGGAAGCGGGCCGGTGCTCTGAGACGCAATGAGGTCGACATGTCAATCGACACGGACACACAACAGCAGGCTGCGGCTTCGCCGCGAAGTGTTGTGTGCCGGTCATCTTCACGTTTAGCTTGCTGGAGAGAAAGTTGGGTAAAGTATCGACATGGCACCAACCATTGTTCGCGACGGTCAGTTTCGTCTCTTCTTCTTTTCTCGTGAAGAGACGCGCATTCATGTCCATGTTGCGCACGCTGACGGCGAAGCCAAGTTCTGGCTTACACCGCAGGTGGTTTTAGCCAACCATACGGGCCTTTCCGCTACGCAAATTCGTCAAGCGCAAGCAGTTGTGAATGCGCACTTAAAGGAGATCCAAGATGCCTGGAACCACCACTTCGGCGGCTGAAGTCACCCACATCTCGAAGCACGGGTTTTGGCTTCTGCTTTCCGACGAAGAACTGCTCGTGCCCTTCGAACAATTTCCCTGGTTTCGAAAGGGCACGATAGAGCAAATATCAGAAGTTCAGTGGCCTAGCCCTGATCACCTCTATTGGCCGGGGTTGGACATCGATTTGTCGGTGCAGTCCATAAGGAATCCGGCCGCATTTCCGCTGGTCTCGGGCGCAGCTGGCTAACCGGTTGGTCCACCGGACTCGCCTTCGGCTCCCCGGTGACCGCTAACGTTAGGCGTCACAGGAGCCATCAATGCCCATGCTTCCAGCGTTCTGCGACTCATGTGGTGTTACGTCCCGCATTGAAGCCGGCTCAGAGAGCCACCCTATTCGAGGGTAAAAAAAGGGTCGTGTCCCACCGTAACTCGGCTAAACACGACCCCGTTTTAATGTGGGACTTGGCGGCTTAATCACCGCGCTACAAGGGCGGCGTTCTCCACGGATGCTCTGGGTCGTACAACGTCTCCAAGCTTTTGCGATGGCGCATCAGCTGACTCAGATATCGACTCTCAAAGGCCATGTGCAGGGTCTGCAGACAATCGCGCATCGCCCAGATCACCTCGTCCGACAGGCCATCTGGGAACAGCCCCTGCTCAAAGGCAACCAATCGTTTGAGGATTTTCTTGCTCTTCATTGCAACTCCCCGATGCCCTTCGTGGCCGACAAGCCGCGTGAGGTCCACTCTGTCCACAGTTGGACTGTGTGCTTGAAGCTCAGCTCACGCGGGTCCCGCGCGCCCAGGCTCGGCGAAAGATCGAGCGCCATTGGTCACGCGTGGGAGACAAAGTAAGTGCCATTCGACTTAAGACTTCGTACACGTTTTTTTCGATGTTGGGGTTGAATTCCCGCAGCACCGCCAGTGGCAATTCCGACAAATCGGCCTAGTGCACGATGGCGGCTTTCACGGCGTGCGCCACGGTCTCATGGGCATCACGGAACGGCAGGCCGCGTCGGACCAGATAGAGCCGGAGCCGGCGTCGCAGAGTGTGATTTTTCACGCGGCCAGCGACAGGCATTACAGTGTCGGTCAAACATGAGAATTCTCGAATACATCGGCCTCGACACAACCCGTTTCGCCACGCCCTACCGCAAAGTATGCGCCGCCATCGCGGCGGGTGACTTTCGCGCCGCCCAAGTCAAGAAGCTCTCCAGCCTGGGCAACGGCAAGTTCTACCGCGCGCGCCTGGACGACAGCAACCGCTTGTTGTTCTCGCTGGTGCGCCATGGCGATGCGGTATGCGTGCTGATGCTGGAGATCATCACCAACCACGACTACGACAAGTCGCGCTTTCTGCGCGGCGCCGCCATCGACGAGGCCAAAATTCCCGACGCCGATGCCACCGAGGCCAGCCGCGAAGCCCAGCCGCTGCGTTACCTGCATCCGCAGCACACGGCGGTTCACCTGCTCGACAAGCCCATCTCGTTCGACGATGCACAACAGGCCATCTACACGCTGGCGGCGCCGCTGGTCATTGTTGGCAGCGCCGGCAGCGGCAAAACCGCGCTGACGCTGGAGAAACTCAAACACGCGCAAGGTGAGGTGTTGTACGTGACGCATTCCGCCTATCTGGCGCAGAGCGCGCGTGACCTCTACTATGGCAACGGCTTCGAGGCGCACGGGCAGGAGGCGGTTTTCCTCTCGTACCGCGAGTTCGTGGAGTCCATCCATGTGCCGACAGGTCGGGAGGCGCAGTGGCGCGATTTTGCCGCTTGGTTCACGCGCATGCGCCAGGCCTACCGGGATCTCGATGCCCACCAGGCGTTCGAGGAAATCCGTGGCGTGATCACGGCCGCACCGACCGGCGCGCTGGGCCGCGCCGCGTATGCGGCGCTGGGCGTGCGGCAGTCCATCTTTGCGCCGGAGTTGCGCGACAACGTGTATGGCCTGTTCGAAAAATACCGCGCCTGGCTGCTTGAAGCCGGCCTGTTCGACCTGAACCTGGTCGCCCATGACTGGATGCCACGGGCGCAGCCACGTTACGACTTCGTGGTCATCGATGAAGTGCAGGACATGACGCCGGTGCAACTGGCGCTGGTGCTTCGGACGCTGAAGAAGCCGGGGCAGTTTCTCCTGTGTGGCGACTCCAACCAGATCGTGCACCCCAATTTCTTCTCCTGGTCCCAGGTAAAGCAGCTGTTCTGGCACGACCCGGGCCTGGCCGAGCGCCAGCAGCTCCGGGTGCTGGCGGCCAATTTCCGCAATGGGCACCGGGCCACCGATGTCGCCAACACGCTGCTCAAGATCAAGCACAGCCGCTTTGGCTCGATCGATCGCGAGAGCAACTACCTGGTGCAGTCCGTGGGTGGTGACACCGGATCCGTGGAACTGGTCCCCGACAAGGACGCAGTGAAACGCGAGCTCGACCGCCAGACGCGCCAGTCCACCCAGTTCGCAGTGCTCGTCATGCGCGACGAGGACAAAGCCGAAGCACGCAAGTACTTTGCCACGCCGCTGCTGTTCTCGATCCATGAGGCCAAGGGTCTGGAATACGAGAACATCGTGCTCTACCGTTTCGTCTCCGACCACCGGGCAGAGTTCAGCGACATCGTGGACGGCGTGCGCCGGGAGGATCTGGCGGGCGACCAACTCGACTACCGCCGCGCCAGGGACAAAAGCGACAAGTCGCTGGAGGTCTACAAATTCTTCGTCAACGCGCTGTACGTCGCGCTCACGCGGGCCATCCGCAACCTCTACCTGGTCGAGTCCGATACGCAGCATCCGCTGTTCGAGCTCATGGACCTGGCCGAAGGCGCCCAGATGAAGGTGGTGGCGCAGCAGTCATCGCAGGAAGACTGGCAGAAGGAAGCCCGCAAGCTGGAGCTGCAGGGCAAGCAGGAACAGGCCGATGCGATCCGCCGCTCCATCCTGAAGGAGGTGCCGGTGCCCTGGCCGGTTTTTGACCAGGTGCGCACCGAAGAGTTGCTGTGCAAGGTGTTTCGCGAGCAGGCGCTTGGCGGCAAACTCAAGCAACAACTCCACGACATCGCCACCTGCCATGACGAGCCGATATTGGCGGCATGGCTAGTGCAAGAGGCGAAATTCGACGCAGCCAAAGGCTTCCAGGTGCACCGCGCCGGCAAGGGGCGCACGAGTTACGCGCTCTACTTCGCGCACAACTTCAAGGAGATTTTGCGCCAGTGCGACCGGTATGGGGTGGAGCACCGCCTGCCCATGAACATGACGCCCCTGATGGCCGCGGCCGCGGCGGGCAACGTGCCCCTGGTGGAGGCCCTGGTCGAGCGTGGCGCCGACCGCGAGGCCACCGACCACTTCGGACACAACGCACTGCACTGGGCCATGCGTGAGGCCTTTTTCGACCCGCGTGTGGCGAAAGGGCCATTCGCACGGCTCTATGCCTGCCTCGCACCGCCTTCGGTGGACGTCAACACCGGCGAGCGGCTGGTGCGCATCGACCGCCACCTGTCGGAATATTTTCTGTTCCAGACACTGTGGGTCCTTTTCAAGACACGCTTCAACTACCGGCAGCGCCAAGCTCACGCAGCCTTCGAGACGCAGGCCATCCTGCACGCCTGGCAGCACCTGCCCCCCAGTGTGTTGCGCCCCGAACGCAACAAACGCCAACACCTCAGCGGCGTATTGGCGCGCAACGAGGTGGAACGCGACTACGCCTACAACCGCGCCTTGTTCCACCGTGTGGCGCAGGGCTGGTACCAGTTCAACCCCAAGCTGTCGGTGCGGCGCAAGGTGGTGGCTGGCGCCGAGACCTGGGTCCCCCTGTACCAGGCCTTGAATCTGCCGTTCATCAATGAATTCTCGCTGCAGGAAGTCTGGCCGATGGTGGACCACTACCTGATGCTTGGGGGCCTGCCCGAACGCACCATCCCGATCGCCGCAGAACGCCCATTGGCCCGCCAGCAGGCGCTTGAAGCAACCCGCGCACAGGAGGCACGCGAGTGGCAGGAAACACGCGAACTCCAGCTTCAAAAGGCCCGGGAAGCGCAGCGGCAACAGGCCGAGACACCCGCGCCCTGGGGATCATCGGCTGCGCGACGGCAGGAGTTCGAGCGGGTGCGCAGAGAAATCGAAGCGCGCAAGCGGCAGTAGTAGTTGCAGGGTCTGCTGGCTCGTGCCAGGCGCTGACACTGCGAGGCGCCAACGCTGCGCATGGCGGGTTCTCAGGCGCACCGGGTGAAGGCGTTGCCGGACGCCATTGCCAAGGATCTTGGCGTGCTGAGCAAAGTCAAGATAGTCCTTACCCGCAAGAGGTAACTGCTCAACCCGCCAGTGGTGTCAAGGGCTGGCGCATAGAAATACCAAGCCCTGGCAGCAGCGTCCCAAGCCCGTAAGGTGGTGACACCGCCGGTTTGCATTCCAACCGCATGAGGCCACGGTATCGGTGCGGCGATGCACGAGGAGCCCCAAGTCCGTCACGTCGGACGGCGCGGCGTGCGGTTGTCAAGCCTACTGTGGAACCATCCTGAGTTCCAGCCTGCATCCAACCGCTTGTGCATATTTGCGCAGTGTCGCCAATGAGGGGGCATGGCTGCGGGAGCTTAGAGACGCTTCAACCCGGGCAAGTGATGACTGCTTGACACCCATCACCTCAGCCACCTGCGCCTGCGTCAGGCCAGCGCGCTTTCTGGCGCTAAGAAGTGCATCCAGGGCTTCAAACTCTTCTGCCTGCGCATTCCACGCCCGCGCAAACGTCGGACTTTCTTTTGTCAGTCGAGCCACCTCACGCGTTGGATTGAAAGGCACCGGCGCGTAAGTGTTGGTCGTGTCTGGATTGGTTTTCATGGTTTCAACTCCTTCAAGCGTTCGCGGGCAATTTTGATTTCCTTGGCAGGTGTCTTGTCTGTCTTCTTGATGAACCCATGCAAGACCACGATGCGCTTACCCACCAGAGTGCAGTAAAAGGCTCGCCCTATCCCCGCGCCAGCCTTTGCCCTCACCTCAAAAAGGCCATCACCCATGGCTCTGGTATGGGGCATCCCGAGATCTGGACCGTATTCGGACATCCGAATCAGTAGCGCCAAATAGCGGGCCTTCAGACCTACGGGCCACCCATCCAAGGATGCTTTAGCATTGGCGTTGAAGTATTCAATTTGGTAGGGCAGCTTGAAATAATAACATTCATGTTATACAAAGACAAGGTTGACTACCATCAGTTGGCGGCGGCCATCGTGCTGCCGAGCAATTGCCGAATCTTTGGTTTTTAAGCTACGCCGGTATTCCGTTTTTTCAACGGATTGGCGCAATGCTAACGGAACCTCAAGCCAGAAGTAGTAGACGCCGCAGAGGGGCAGGGTCAACAGAGGGGCAGGGTCAGGTCTTGCATTTTGCCTTCCGTCCGACCTCTGCACCGATATCCATCGTTCACGCGAGGGAGTCGGGGTGTGCAAAAGGCAAGACCTGACCCCGGCCGCGCAACCCCTCCAATCCGGACCCTGATCTCCGCTAGATCCAATTCCGATAACTCTATGGAGAATGCGGAATAAAATTCGAGCCTGACTCCATTTTTCTGTTTTTTCTTTTGAAGGAGAATACGCACGATCGCTATCGAAATCGAAGCGCCCATCGTCAATCACCGCGTTGAATTCCGCAGCGACCGACTGCCATCGAATATCGAGCACGCAAAAATCATAGTGATGTATGAGGAACCCTCCCCAGCCGGTCAGAGCTTGGACGTCGTCGCTTTGGCGCGACTCGCACGAGCGAGTTTTCCGAAGGGAGACCCCAAACAACTACGCAATGAATTCGCCAAGATACGTTCCGAGTGGGATGCGCGGGGACGTGGATAATGACCACTCGCTGCCTGATCGACACGAATGTGCTGATCGACTATCTCGGCGGCAACGTCTGAGAAAATAGAGCCTGACCCCATTTTTCTCGCTACCACGACGCGAACAACTGGCCACTGCTGCGCGACGCGCTCAAAACCATGGGCCGCTCCGACCTGATCGGCAACGGCAAACACCACCTGATCCCGACCTTCCAGCCGCTCACCGACGGCAACTACACCAGCGCGCGCAAGAAGAACTCGACGGCAGCGCCGGAGAAGCCGGGCGTTCAACCGGTCAAGGGACGTTTGCTGACACAGCACACCGGCCCGCAAGCGCCGCCCTTGATCCGTCGATTGCGCTGAACAACGCGGCATTTTGCGGCGCTCGAGCGCAGGCGCTCAGTGGGGGCCGAGTGCCTGCACATGCGCCAACAGTTGCACGACGTAGGGGTCGTCGATCTCCAGCGCCGTCAGTTGGGACGCCAGGCTTTCCAGATAGGCCCGGTTCGAGCCCAATGGCCCGCAAGCGGTGGCCACCACGGTGGCGGTTTCTCCCAGTGGGAGTTCGCCGACATACTCAGGGTGCGCGCGGTTGGCCGCAAATATGAGTGCCTTGATGTCGCCCTGCGGTGTAGCCAGATTCCGCCATTGCGGTGCATATCCGCCGCGGACCATCTCGCGTCGCCACAGGATGGTGGTTTCCGCCTCCACCAGGTTGGCCGGAACACGAAAGACGAGGCCTGTGCAATGGCCCGGTTGCGGCGCGAGCGTCAACATCAGCGCCGGACATTCAGGTGTACCGCGTCCCGCGCTGATGCGATAACCGAATCGCCTTTGATAACCTTCGACACGCGCCAGGCGGATTTCCGCGAAGTGGATCCCCGGGTCCCACATCAGCGACCCGTAGGCGAATACCCACATGTCTTCGTGCGGATCGTGTTGTCCGAGCGTCGCCAGGCGTGTCGCCTCACGCTCCTGGTCGGGCAGTCGCCAGGTGGCAGGATGACCGGCTTCACGGGCGCGTTCGTCCCACACCGCCAGCCGCTGGGGCGTCATGCGTAACTCCGAGACCTCGCACGGCGTGAGCCGATCGCGCAGATGCGGGAGATGGGCGAATGGGTTCTGGATCATGGCGGCGATGTGGCTTTTGTACCACGTGCGCGTTGCGGCATGTTCTCCCGCCCGATTGCCGAAGCCGCTCTGCGCCTGACGCGCCAGATGGGCATGACCGAGGTCGACATTGCGCAGGTGGTCCGTTACTTTGGCGGGCGCAAGAAGATCTTCTTCGCACATTTCCGTGACATCCGCGGCAGCATGCCGATATTCGAGAAAGCCTTCCACGATGAAGGCAAGACCGGCCGCAAGCGCTGGCGCGAGGTGTAGTTTCTCACGACGCTGTTCCCGTCAAAGCCGAGGCGAGAAGCGGGAGGGCGATGAGAAGTCGCTGAGTGAGGTCTGTGAAAGTTGTACTGGTACATCCACGGGGCCAGCTCGCTGGCACGGGCATCTGAGTTGGGATAGGCGAATGCGTAGGCCCACTCGCGCAACAAGGTTTGGATGAACCGCGCGGCCTTGCCATTGGTGCGCGGCGCGGCGATCAGAAACGCACAGGCACGGGTCGCCTTCTCATCGACCAGCAGCAGGCTGAATCCAACTCTGGAGTGATCGTCAATGGCCACATGCAGCGCCTGAATGCTGGCCCGAGGGGCGTTCTGGGTCCGATCGTCGGTGACGCGCGGTGTCCCGGCTTGTCAAAGCGGTGCAGCTTCTTCATGTACATGTGCAGCGACTTGCGGGGGGGTCTTGCGTTCAACAAGTCAATGGCCTTGCGTCGGACGCATGCAAGTGAGCGTGCCATACTCTTTTGCACCAGGCCACTTCTCACGGCCATTTCCCGATCATGTTCCGCTTCTTCGAAACCCGGGTGCCCGATACTGCGGCGCCAACCCATGTGTCGGACCAGGGTCCGCCGCCGGACCTGCTGGCGTTCTACTGGCACTTCATCCGCCAGACCCGGGGCCTGTACCTCGCGATGCTGGCCACCGGTCTGGGTGTGGCCTTGATCGACACGCTGATGCCAATCTTCATCGGGCGCATGGTCGGCCTGATGGCGGCCGCGCAGCCGCAGCAGGCCTTGCGCGAAGAGGCGCCGCTGTTGCTGGCGATTGCCTTGGCCATCCTGATCGGACGCCCGGTGATGTTCGTGCTCGACAGCCTGGTGCGCAACAACGCGGTGATTCCCGGTGTCACCACGCTGGTGCGCTGGCAAAGCCACTGGCATGTGGTGCGCCAGAGTGCGCCATTTTTCCAGAACGACTTTGCCGGGCGCATCGCCAACCGTGTCATGAACACCGGCATGTCGATACGCGAGAGCGTGGTGGCCACGGTGCGGGCGGTCTGGTACATCGTGGTCTACGGCATCAGCGCGCTGGCATTGATGTTGTCATTCGACTGGCGGCTGGCGCTGCCGATGGTCGGCTGGATCGCCGCCTACCTGTTTTTTCTGCGCCACTTCGTGCCGCGCATGCGCGATCTCGCGCGTGCCAGCAGCGAAGCACGGTCGCTGGTGATGGGCCGGGTGGTGGACAGCTATACGAACATCATGACGGTCAAGCTGTTTGCACGTGCGCGCGACGAGGATGCCTTCGTGCGCGAGTCGATGGATGCGCATCGCGCAAAAACTGCCGCGCACATGCGCCTGACCACGCGTTTCATGGGCACGCTCACCGCGCTCAACGCGGTGCTGGTGGTCAGTACCGCCGCTATCGGCATATGGTTGTGGCAAGGCCAGCAGATCAGCCCGGCCGTGGTGGCGACCAGCCTGCCGCTGGTCTGGCAGATCAGCAACATGGCGGGCTGGGTGAGCTGGGAGGTGTCGGGCATCTTCGAGAACATTGGAGTGGTGCAAGAGGGTATTGGCTCGATTGCCGTGCCCCATGCCATGGTCGATGCACCGCAGGCGCAGCCCCTGGTGGTGACGCGCGGCGACATCCGCTTCGACAAGGTCAGCTTCAGCTACGGCCAGCGGGAGCAGGGTGGACGCCAGGTGCTGCAAGAGCTGAACCTGCATATCCGGGCGGGCGAACGTGTCGGAGTGGTCGGGCGCTCGGGCGCCGGCAAGTCCACGCTGGTCAATCTGCTGCTGCGCTTTCACGATGTCGAGGGTGGTCGCATCACCATCGACGCTCAAGACCTGCGCGACGTGACGCAGGAGAGTCTGCGCGGCGCCATCGGCATGGTGACGCAGGACACCTCGCTCTTGCACCGCTCGATCTCCGCCAACATCCGCTATGGCCGACCCGAGGCCAGCGACGCCGAGGTGATGGCAGCTGCCCGACGCGCCCATGCGCATGACTTCATCACCGAGCTGCGCGACTGGGCCGGGCGCAGCGGCTACGAAGCCCATGCCGGCGAGCGCGGTGTCAAGTTGTCGGGCGGTCAGCGCCAGCGCGTGGCTCTGGCGCGGGTGTTGCTCAAGGACGCGCCGATCCTGATTCTGGACGAGGCCACATCGGCGCTGGACAGCGAGATTGAAGCCGCAATCCAGGAGCAACTGGTCACGCTGATGGAGGGCAAGACGGTGATCGCCATCGCCCACCGCCTGAGCACGATCGCGCGCATGGACCGGCTGGTGGTGATGGACGCCGGTCGCATCGTCGAGCAGGGCACGCATGCGGAACTGCTGCAGCTCGGTGGTCACTATGCGGGGCTGTGGCAGCGCCAGTCGGGCGGTTTCCTGACCGACGACCTGGAGCCGACGGCAGACGCGCGCGAGCAGACGCCCGCCTGATCGGGGCCCGCCCGGTGGCGGACAGCCGACAGCCAGACTTCCGACAAAATGTTGGTGCCAGAGCAAAAATTGCTTTGCAATTTATTGGTCTGGCACACAAGGTCTCAGGAGTCCTGGATGGCCGCCATGATGCGCTCGATGCAGTCGTTGGTGCGGGCAGAGTCGATCCAGCGCAACACGCACACCAGTTCCTGCTGGGCATCGATCCAGGTCAACGATGAGCCTGCACCGATCGCGAACCAGGAACTGCGCGGTGCGGCGGCAAACAGGTGGCCACCCTGGTTCAACCACACCAGATAGCCGTAGTACGGGGCCACCGCGCAGGGTTGCTGCATGCGGGCAATCCAGCTTGATGACAGCACCTGTCGGCCGTCGACCCGCCCGCCGCGCATCAGCATCATGCCGATGCGCGACTGGTCTAGCGCCGATATGGACACGCCGCCGCCCCAGTGGCTGCCACCGGGCACCGACATCAGTCGCCGGCCATTGACCATGGTCCAGCCTTGCTCGTAGCCTTCCCAGCGAAAAGAGTCGCTGCATTGCAGGGGCTGCAGGATGCGTTCGGCAAAGACCTCGGCCAGTGGCCGCTTCCATAGATGCAGCAAGGCCAGCGATAGCTGGTTGATGCGCACGTCGTTGTATTCGTACCGGCTGCCCGGCTCGCCCAGCGGCCGCGGATCGCCTTTGGCGCCAGGCGGGGGACCGCCCTGGTAATCGAGCCAGCGGTTGCGATCGACCTGCTCAGGGATGCCCAGACACGTGCCCTCCCATTCGCTGGTCTGTTGCAGCATGTGGTGCCAGGTGATACGTGCGTGCCTTTCTCCCTCGAATCCGATGCCCGGGCATAGTCGCACCACCGGTTCATGCACATCGACCAGCAGGCCGTCGTCGTGGGCGAGTCCGGCCAGCAAGGCGAGGTAGGTCTTGGCGACGCTGAACGTCAGGTCGCTGCGATGCACATCACCCCATTGCGCCAGCAGTTCGCCGCGATGCATGATCACGCCAGACACACCGCCTCTAGGATGCACAGGACCATAAAGCCGGTTGTAAGGGGCGGGGTCCTTGTCGTGGATTCCCCAGGGTGGACGGGTGTCACGCGACCATGGGCTTTCCCAGCCGTTGATGGCGTCTATGGCTGATTGCAAGGCGGGTGAACGGGTTTTCGAGGGTCGCGACATGCGGCGATTGTCGCGGCAGCAAACTATCCGTCCGTCCGTCCGCCTGTGCCGGCGGCAGTGGGGCGGCTTTCTGGCAGAGGATCTGTCGGACGATGCCGTCGATGCCGTCGATGCGGTCGATCTGGTACTGGCCGGATAATGCAGCACCGATGCAGCACACCCCGAGTCCGACTCCGCTCCGCCCCCTACTGATAGCCACCTTGCTCGGTCAGATCGCCTTCGGCCTGGTGGCCATGACGATCTGCCTGCCGTCGATGCAGGAGTGGGGCGCCATCTTCGATGCTGGCCAGCCCGCGGTGCAGCTGAGCTTCAGCGCATATGTGCTGATGTTCGGCTTGCTGCAACTGCTGTACGGACCATTGTCGGACCGTTATGGTCGCAAGGTCGTGCTGATGACCGGTCTGGCCGTGGCCTGCGCCGGCTCGGCCATGGCGGCGCTGGCGCCCAATCTCGACGCGCTGATTGCGGCGCGTGCCATCCAGGGTGCGGGCAGTGCAGCCGGCATGGTCGTGGGGCGCTCGATGGTGCAAGATCTTTTTCAGGGTCCGCATCGAACCCGCATGATGGCCTATATCGGCATGGTGATGGGCCTGTGCCCGCCGCTGGCCATGGTCATCGGCGGGCAGTTGCATGTGCGCCTGGGCTGGCAGGCGAACTTTGTGCTGATGGCGGCCCTGGCGCTGCTGCTGCTGGTCACCGGCTGGCGCGTGTTGCCGGCGCACAGGGCAGTGGCCATGGACCCGCGCAGTCACTGGCTCGGCGACATGGGTGCGGCCTATGCTCGCTTGGCGCGCGAACCGGTGTTCCTGCTGTATGTGGTGATCCTGGCCATGACGACCGGGGCGTTTTATGCGTTCCTGGCCGGTGCGCCGCTGGTGTTGGGCACGTATGGCGTGGGGCCTGATGGCGTCGGCTGGTACATCATGGTGGTACCGTTGTCGTACATTGTTGGCAACTTTCTCACCAGCCGCATGGTCCGCCGACAAGGCGATCACCGCATGATGGCGGCAGGTCAGGTGTCGTCGCTGGTCGGGATAGCGCTCATGCTGGCTTTGAGCCAGACTGGTCTGACCTCGCCGTTGGTGTTTGTCCTGCCCCTGACGCTACTGGGTCTGGGCCATGGCTTCTTGATGCCGCCTTCGCTGGCCGGCTCGGTGGGTGTGCTGGCGGGGCTGGCCGGCGCGGCCGCGGGCGTGGCTGGCGTGATGCAGCAACTGACCGGTGCGGTGGCCAGCTACATGGTGGGCCTGCTGCCCAACAAGGGATCGGCGGCGCTCGGCCTGCTGATGATGGCTATGACCTTGTGCGCCTTCGGCGCGCAGTGGCTGCTTCGCAGCCGCGATCGCAGTCACAACCGGCACGCAGCCTGACGCGCTGCCAGAACGTATTGCTGTAGCCGGCCCAGTGTGTCGGCTTCGTCGGGCAGGTCGTTGGCGCTGGTTGGCATGGTCGATATACGTGCAACGCTGGCGAGTATCCCGTTGTGCTGCCTGCGTATCCATTGGCAGAACGAAGCGCCATCAGCGCGATACCGGCAAGATGTCGATACGATGGGTGCACTGCGCAAGCACCCGGCCCATGCAGGACTTGCACCCGATAACCCAACCGAGGGAGACATTGTGAAACCTATCGATCCATCGCATCTGCATGCGTTGAGTGCGGCCGTGCTGTCTGACGTGATGGACAGCATGGGCCTGTTCCGCCAGGCCATGAAACCTTTTATTCGCCCGCTGGACGACAAGCGGGTGCTGGCCGGTCGGGCCCGCACCGGCTTGTACATGCCGGCGTATGCGTTGCGCGAGGGGGAGAACCCCTACGAGGTGGAGATTGCGCTGGTCGATGACCTGCGACCACAGGACGTGGTGGTGCTGGCATGTAATGGCCCCACCGACCGTATTGCGCCGTGGGGCGAGTTGCTGTCAACCGCGGCCGAGGTGCGCGGTGCAGTCGGTTGCGTCACCGATGGACTGGTGCGCGACGTCAAGCAGATCCGGGCCATGGGTTTTCCGGTGTTTCACGGCGGCATTGGCCCGCTCGACACCAAGGGGCGGGCGCGTATGGTGGAGCGCGATATACCGGTGGAATGCGGCGGGGTTCATGTCATTCCGGGTGACATCGTGTTTGGTGACGTCGACGGTGTGGTCGTTATTCCGCAAACCCATGAACTGGCCGTGATCGAAAAGGCAATTGCCAAGGTGACCGGCGAGAACAATACCCGCGATGCCTTGCGCAAGGGCGAGTCGCTGGGTGATGTCTTCAAGCGCTTCGGTATTCTCTGACCCGGCTTGGCGCCCTTCGCCACCGACCCGCGTCGGTTGTGTCGTGGGGTCGAGCGGCCATTCGACTTGTGGCTATCTGTTGGCCCTCAGAGCGGCCCGATAGGCTGCAATGCGCGCCTTGACGCCGGGCCTGGCGGCGGATCGGACCAGCCGGGCCAGGTCGACGGCGTCGGCCGACGGGTCGCGGGTGCGTGTCGCGGCGCGAATCTGCGCGAGTGTCGGGGCGTCGAGTCGGTTCACCATGGTGTCCAGTTGCGCCACGGCCTGCTGTGCATCCGAGGTGTTGTCGATCGACTGCACCAGCGCCCGATCGGTGGCCTCGCGTGCGGTGATGGTGTTGCCGCGGGTGATCCATTCGGTAGCCGTGGCGCTGCCGGTCAATTCTGCCAGCCGGCCGCTGCCGAGCACCAGGCCAAACGCAGCGCCGGGAAAGGCGAAACTGGTGTCCGGCCGGGCCCAGCGCAGGGCACAGGCCGCGAACAGATCGGCACCTGCTCCCCAGGTCTTGCCGTGGGCGAGGGCCGCGGTGATGAATGGCGCGCGGTACACCTTCTGCAGCAACAGTTCGACCCGTACGAAGCGGGCCAGCAAGCTGTCGTCGGTCTCCGCGTCCAGATTTGACAGGTCGAATCCGGTACAGAAATGCGCGCCTGCGCCTTCGATCAGCAAGGCCTGGGTGCCGTTGGCACAACAGCTGTCGATGGCGTCGTCGAGTTGCGTCACCATGTCGGCAGACAGGCCGTTGCCCTTGGCCGCACGGTCCAGCCGCAAGCGACTGATGGCGCCGTCACGGCGCAGTGTCAGGCAGGGCGCAGTCACGCGGCAGGCCCCCACAGATTGGGCACCATGGTGTTGGAGTAACCCGATACGAAGGGCTTGGCCTGTCCGGTTGTGGCATCGAACACATGGCGGCGGACTTCGCCGATGTTGCCGCCATACATGTGGATGCTGATCGATACCTGGTCGGCGAAGGCATTGCACACCCGATGCACGTCGCCCAACGTGGGCGACACCATTTCCACGTCGCCCGGTTCCAGCCGATGTTCGGTACCGCTGGGTGCCAGCGCGCCGTCGGCTGTGCGCTGGTAGGCCTGGCTGAACTCGGCGCCGCGCAGCATCGCGATGATGCCCCACACTGTGTGGTCATGCACCGGCGTCTGCTGGCCCGGGCCCCAGACGAAGCTGACGATCGAGAAACGCCCGAGCGGGTCGGCATGCAGCAGGTACTGGCGGTAGAACTCTGGATGGGGCTGCGCCAGCGCTTCGGGCAGCCAGTCGTCGCGCTCGACCAGGCCGCGCATCAATGGTGCGGCTTCGGCCAGCAGCGCGGCCTCATCCAGTCCCTGCTCGGCGAGGCGGGTCATGGCCTGGACCACGCGCTTGAGGCGGGTCAATGGATGGGGGGCGGTATTCATGGTGACTTCTTGCGGTGGCCGTTCAGGCCTGGTTCGGGGAGATCTCAGGCACAGAGGATGCGGGCTCACCCAACAGCGGCAACGTGGTCGCCACTGGCACCGGCGCTCCGTCGAGCCACACGGGACAGGCCACGGTGCGCGTCATGCGCCCGGATGGCAGCGCCATGTTCTGCACCAGTTGCAGGTGATCGGCCTGCCTGTCGGCCAGCGCCTGTTCGTAGCGGTTGATCGGCGCGCTCGGAACGCCTTCAGCCTCGAACAGTGCGAGCCATTCGGTGGCGTCGCGCGCCGAGAACTTTTGTTCCAGCAGGTCCTTCAGCGCGACCTGGTTGGCGGCACGCAGCGCGGGCGTCAGGAAACGCGCATCCGCCAGAAGTTCGGGGGTCTGCGCCACCTTGCAGACCGAGGCCCAAAGCCGGTTGTTGCCGGCGGCAATGACGAACCAGTCGTCGCGCGCGCGAAATGCCTGGTAGGGCGCGTTGCGCGGATGCGCCGAGCCCAGCTTGACCGGGTTGCGGCCGGTGCCGAAGAACTCGCTGGTCTGCAAGGCGCCCACCGCCAGCGTGGTGCCGAACATCGGGATGTCGATCTGCCCGCCCGGTCCGCCGGCGCGCACCCGCGCCAGCAGGGATGCGATAGTGAAGGCGCCGTACAGGCCCGCGGTGAAGTCGGCAATTGGCACGCCACACTTGACCGGCGCGCCGCCGGGCTCACCGGTGACGCTCATGACACCCGACATCGCCTGCAGCGTCACGTCGAAGCCGCCTTCGGTGGCGCGTGGACCGCTTTGACCATAGGCCGAGATTGAGCAATAGATCAGCGCAGGTTTGCGCGGACCGAACCAGTCCCAGCCCAGGCCCAGGCGCTGCATCACGCCGGGGCGGTTGTTCTCGACCAGCACGTCGGCTGCCAGCACCAGTGCGCGGGCCCGGTCCCGATCGGTCGGGTTCTTGAGGTTGAGCACCACCGAGCGCTTGCCGCGATTGAGCGATGCAAAGTTTTCGCTGTAGCCGTCGGTGAGTGGTGGCCACTGGCGCAGCGAGTCGCCCTCGGGTGGCTCGATCTTGGTCACGATGGCGCCGAAGTCGGCCAGCAACATGGCGCAGAATGGTCCGGCGGCCACATGGCAGAACTCGACGACCTGGATACCGGTGAGCGGATGTTGGGATGCGGTCATGGGTCGATTGTCGTGGCTCGCGCGGCCTGGCATGCCGGCGCGCGCCGCGCCTCAGATCGTGAGCTTGCGGCTGCGTGCCACCACCGGCCAGCTCTCGTCGGCCATGCCGTCGTGCACCGCCCATACGTCGCTGTGCAGCGCCATCGTGGGGCAGATATGGCGCGGAATGCCGTAGATCACATCGCCCACCTGGTACTGGTCGGCTCTGGGCGTCTGCACCACCAGATGTTCCTCGCTCTGTGACACCAACTCCGCATCTTCCAGGCCCATCAGCTTCACGCGTGGTTGCGGCATTTCTGCTGCCACCGCCTTGTGGCCCAGGTCCAGGCACAAGCGGCCAGGCGTGGGCTTGCTGATCACGCGGCACATCAGCATGGCGCCGTTGAGGAAATGGTGGTCCGGGCAGACGCCGTCCTGGCCGAAGTCCCACAACACCGTGGTGCCGGCGCCGACTTCCACGTCCGGGTGCTGCGCTAGCAGCGCAAAGGTCGGGGTTCCGCTGGCGATCAGCTTGGGCACCGGAAGCTTCTCGGCCAGCATCTGCTCGCGCAATTTCCACACTGGGGCGAAGGCGTCGTCGACCATGCCCGCGAGCGCCGCGTTGTCGGCGTTGCGCAGGTGGCCGTCGTAGGCGTGCAGTCCGCCAACATGAACGCCGGGTGCGGCGCACATGGCGCGGTACAAGTCGGCCGCCGCTGCGTCGGGCACGATGCCGGTGCGGTTCATGCCCACGTTCAGGTCCAGGTACAAGGTGATCGTGACGTTTTCGGCCACCGCCACCCGGCTGATGGTCGCGAGGTTGGCCGGGTCATCGACCAGCGTGGCAAAGCGAGTCTCGGGAAAGCGCCGCATCAGCGCCACCAGACGCAGGATGTTCGGGCCGACCGGCTGATAGGCCAGCAGGATGTCTTCGCCGCCGGCACTGGCAGTCATCTCGGCCTCGGCAATGGTCGAGACCTTGAACTTGTGGATGCCGGCCTGGCGCTTGAGTGCCACGATCTGCGGCAGCTTGTGCGTCTTCACATGCGGGCGCAGCCGCGCCACATCGCCGGCCATCGCGATCATGCGCTGCAGGTTTTTCTTGACCCGATCGGGATAGATCAGTACGGTGGGTGTGTTGATCGCGTCGGCGTTGGAGATGGTGTACCAGTCGGACATGGTGGGCGCTTTCATCTGTTGCGGGTTCGGATCCGGGAACGGGGGAAGTTTGACACGGGTTGTGGCACAGATCCCCATTGGCATCATCTTAGCGTCGCCGTTGGCGCAAGGTGAGGTGGCCTTTTTGCGGCGGGTGAAATATGGGGGTTGTCAGAGCCTGGACCTGATCAAGGTTGAGGGCGTGGGATCGGGCCAGTGGGTGGGGCGTCTGCTTGGTGCCCAAAGCGGACGCTCATACTGAAAATCCAATTGGAATCACCCGTTTGGGCGATGTACAGTGCCCCAATGGTCGATTACACACAAGGCAAACAGCGGCGGGGTTTGTCGGATTTTTTAACCCTTTCAAGTAACTCGCATGTTCAAGTTCGAATGGGATGACCGAAAAGCGGCGAATAACTTGCAGAAGCATGGTGTGTCGTTTGACGAGGCGGTCAGCGTTTTTGGGGATACTCTGGCCTTGACTTTTTCGGATATAGATCACGCCGAGGTCGAGGAACGAAGTCGGACCTATGGACTCTCAAACAAGGAGCGGCTTCTGGTAGTCGTCCACACGGAGCGTCGCAACAGCATTCGAATCATTAGCGCAAGAAAGGCAACTCGATATGAAAAAGGCATCTACGAAAATGGCTGATCAAGACATCCCTGAATTGAAGCGCGACCAACTGGGCAAGGGATTGCGTGGTAAGTACCTGAAACATTTCATTCAAGGTAGCAATGTCGTCGTTCTGCAGCCCGAAATTTTGAAAGCATTTCCAACTTCTGAAGCCGTCAATAAGGCTTTGGCAAGCATGCTGGCTTTCGCTCAGGAAACGCAAGATTTAACAGGTCGCTCAAGTCGGACGACGCGCAAACGCGTCGCCGCGTAGCCTCTGCGTTAGACCGCACCAAGACACTCCTTGCGCTAACCGTATCCCATGTGATACGGCTGCGGCATGCTTGAGGTTCGAGAGACTGCGACCTATGCACAGTGGTTCAACAGCCTCAAGGGCAGGACAGGACAGCGCGAGCGCGGATAGACATCCAGATGGAGCGCCGTATCTTGCCACCGTTGATGACCTGCTCGCAATGTGGACTAAAGGGCCATGCTGCCCGACACCAAGGTGTCAGTACGGGTCTTGATTCTTGCTTTGAGCCGTTTTCGCATCGTTTCACTGGAAGAAGTTCGGACCTTGGAAAGGATGTGGGATCGATATCCCCTCAATCATTCAACGTCAACATCGGAATATCCCGCTTCACCGCCAGCACATCGAGCTTGCGCCGCGTTTGCCCGCACAAAAACCGCGCAATCGCCTCGTGTGTCTCAGCCGCCATCATCGTGTGCCTGTCCACGTTCTCGATGCCCGCCGCATTGCACAAGGCCTTCGCAAAATGTGGCTCCAGCGCTGCCATGGCCACGCGCCCGTCCTTGCAGGCATAGACGCGGTAGCCCGCATGACCGCCACCGACGGCCCCGCCTGGCGTTGTCATGTGCCATTGGTGCGGCAGACCCAGGTAGGCTGCGGCGTCGCCCAGGGCCACTTGCAGATGCACGCCCTTGCCCTTGACGCGCTGCTGCAGCACGGCACCCATGACCGCTTCGGCCGCCATCAGTGAGCCGCCCATGTCGGCGAACAGACTGGTTGGCAGGTCCAGCCCCTGGACCAGGCCGTGTTCGGCCATGTAGGTCAGGTCATGGCCGGGTTCCTCGGCGCGTACACCGGCCGCACCGACGATATCGACCTGGCTCAGCCCGGGGTAACTCTTGCGTAACGTGGCCCAGTCCATGCCCAGCTTGCGCAGTGCCGAGGGGCGGAATGAGGTCAGCAACACATCGGTCCGTGAGAGCAGCTTGTGCACGGCCTTCTGGCCGGCTTCGCTGCGCAGGTCGGCACGGCACACCTTGACGCCCTGATGCAGCGTGTCGTAGGCGCGGCGGCTGTACAGGTCCATCGGGTCACCGGTCGGCGGCTCCACCTTGCTGCAGTGCGCGCCCAACGCCTGCAGACGCATCAGCGCGGCTGGCCCCGGCAGGTTGAGCGCCAGGCTCAGCACGCGTACGCCGCGCAGCGGCTTGAAGGAGGCAGGGGATTTGGGCAGGATCATGTTGTCCTGCAATTTACAGCATGGCCATCCGACATCCGAAAAAATGTTGGCGCCAGAGCAAAAATTGCTGCGCAATTTCTTGGTCTGGCACTCGAGGTCTCAGTGCTCGCCGAAATCCAGCGGCAGCCCCACATAGTTCTCGGCCAGCGACAGCGACGCAGCCTGTGAGTGGATCAGGTAGTCCAGCTCGGCCTCCTGCACCTTCTGGCCGAATCCGGCGGAGTCGGGGAAGCGGTGCATCAGTGAGGTGAACCACCATGAGAAGCGCTCGGCCTTCCAGACGCGTCGCAGGCAGCGCTCGGAGTAGCTGTCGATGCCGGCGTCGATTTTCTCGCGGTAGTGCTCGACCAGTGCGTTGGACAGGTATTTCACGTCAGACGCGGCCAGATTCAGCCCCTTGGCGCCGGTCGGCGGCACGATATGTGCCGCGTCGCCGGCCAGGAACATGCGGCCGAAGCGCATCGGTTCGGCCACAAAGCTGCGCAGTGGCGCGATGCTCTTTTCGATCGACGGCCCGGTCACGAGTCGCTCGCGTGCTTGCGGGTCGAGCCGTTTGCGCAGCTCGTCCCAGAATGCGTCGTCGGACCATTGCTCCACCTTGTCGTTCAAATTGCATTGCACGTAGTAGCGGCTGCGCGACTCGCTGCGCATCGAGCACAAGGCAAAACCGCGCTCGGTGTTGGCGTAAATCAGTTCGTGCGAGACCGGCGGCACGTCGGCCAGGACGCCCAGCCAGCCGAACGGGTAGATCTTTTCGTAGTGGGTGATGGACTGCTCCGGCACGCTGGCGCGGCACACGCCGTGAAAGCCGTCGCAACCGGCGATGAAGTCGCACTGCAGCGCATGTTGCACCTTACGGCCTTGCGGTCCGTCGGTCTCGTAGCGCACGAGCGGCTTGTTGCCGTCGAAGTCATGTACGCTGACGTTGGACGCGCTGTAGACCGTGGGCAGTCCGGCCTCGGTGCGTGCCTGCATCAGGTCTCGGGTGACTTCGGTCTGACCGTAGACCATGACGGTCTTGCCGCCGGTGAGTTGCTGCATGTCGATGCGGTGGCGTGCGCCCTTGAACAACATCTCGAAACCGCCATGAACAAGACCTTCTGCATGCATGCGGGTGCCGACGCCGGCCTCGTCGAGCAAGTCGACGCTGACCTGCTCGAGCACACCGGCGCGGATGCGCCCTAACACGTAGTCCGGGCTCTGGCGCTCGATGATGACGGTGTCGATGCCGGCCTTGTACAGCAACTGGCCGAGCAGCAGGCCGGATGGGCCTGCGCCGATGATGGCAACCTGGGTACGCATGGTGCACTTCTCCTGAAGATGGGCCGATGGCGGCTGTCATGTGAACGACACGCCAGACCCGCTACCGTCAGTTGCGCGAACTGCGGCCCTTGCTGTGACGGACGCCGGCTGGCCAGTCAGAGCAGGCCAGGTGTCAGGTGGTGGTGGCAGGCGCCTGAATCTGAGCCGCCAGCAGGCAGCTGAACTCGCGCGCGAAATCCACTGAAATCCGTGCGTGCACTGCGCCTTGCTTGTCGAAGAAGACCTGCTTGCCGGACGTGGCAAACACACCTTCGTGCCAGACGTTGGGATGGATGTACAGGCCTTGCGTGCCGTCAAAGCGAAAGCACACGAACTTGTCGGGCATGATGTCGTCACCGGGCAGTGCCAGCGGCACCAGAAAGGGTTCTTTCTGCTGCGGGAAGAACAACTGGCCGCCGTCCGGGTGGTAGTTGGCATGCCATAACAACACCTGCTGCGGCGCACGCTGGTGCGTTTCGTCGGCCAGTTGCGGATCGACCGCATAGCCCAGGATGTAGTGGGCGTTGACGGCATCGTTGCGGCCGTACAGCACGTCGCCTTTCCACTCGCTGGTGAAAAGTGCTTCGGTGGTGCCGCCTTCGTCGCCAGTCTCGGGGTCGATCGGACGCCAGCCGGTGGCCGGCCAGCGCACGATTTCCACCGGGTAGTCTTTCGGGTTTTTGACCAGGTAACCATACCCTTCGAGCGCTTGTGCGGTGGCGTCCACCACCGGCATGGGAACGATGCGCAGGTCTCCCGGAAGGTCGGGGTTGAGGTAGTCGATAGCTGGAGTCATGGGATGGATGGCGCAGCGAATGCGCACTGCAAGTAAAAGGGGATTCTACTTTTCCAATATAACAGGGCGTGTTTTCTGCCCCAGAGCCAGCACCAGCGCGGCCACGCAGCTGGCCATGGACAGCAGTTGCAGCGGTCCGAGCGGCTCGTCATTGATGAGAGCACCCGACACCATGGCCACCACCGGCACCATCACCGAAGACAGGCCGGCCACATTGGCCGGCAGCAGGCCGACGATGGCAAACCAGCAGACGTTGCCGATGCACATCGGCACGAACATGATCCAGCTGATCACTGCGATCGATTGCCAGCTCGGCATGAACCAGTTGCCATCGCCAATGACCAGTGCAACGATGCTGATTGGTATCGACCCCAGCAGCAATTGCCAGCCGGTCAGCACCAGCACCGGCACCTGAACCTGCCCGCGCTTGAGAATCAACGTGCCGATGGCCCAGCCGATGGCCGATATCAGGCCCATCGCCAGCCCCAGCGGCGCCGCC
>Ga0209702_10002439_pt1 | contig 32430 bp, 20 predicted proteins | sample FRY01_FD_187210 | JGI IMG/M metagenome (GOLD analysis project Ga0209702, IMG submission 187210) | Freshwater microbial communities from Lake Fryxell liftoff mats and glacier meltwater in Antarctica - FRY-01 (SPAdes) (version 2) | ecosystem: Environmental > Aquatic > Freshwater > Ice > Glacier...
CTCTGCTCGAATCTTTTAAATCGGAAACCGGGACTTTGTACCATTTGGCAGCAAATCTACTGATTGCATTTTTGGGATCGCTCAAAAACGCCTTGTTTTCAGGTTTCCCAGGCTGTGAACGGTTACCGTTGAGGCGGTCAGCCAGGCTGAAGTCTGCCCCCATCCAGAACACGCCCTGGGCGTTGTTGTATTGCAGATTGTTCTCGACGATCACCCACCGCGTGCCGCCGTCTGTGTAGATCACGTTGCTGCCGGCCAACGGCCGCTTGCTGTGCATCTCGTTGGCTCGAATGACCGTGGCGTCAGCCCAGCCGCGGCCCTGGGCCCCGGACATATAGATCGCACCGCCGTCGTAGACTTCGCGAAGCGAGCCGATGATCACGTTGCCGATCACCTGCGTGCCGCCAAGCGCCGTCGGCACCCCGAGATCGTTCGGGAGCCAGGAGCCGACCGTGCTGTTGGGCTGCCCCGGAAACCGCGGACTGTCCACCAGCCCCCAGCCCCAGCCGATCTGCATGCCCGACCAGGAGGTGTCGCTGATGATGTTGTTCTCGATCCGCGTGTTCCGCGCGAACCCCACGAAGATGCCCGCCGCGTCCACGTAATCCTCGCCGGTGCCCGTGATCGTGTTCTGGCGAATCACGTTGCCTCGGACCGCAGACCGCGAGTCGCTGGGGAAGGCGTCGGTGCCGAGCACGGTGATTCGCCGGTCGGTGTCGATTACCCATTTCGGCTGGGGCTTCAGGGGGTTGATCGTGGGATCAACTCGCGCCCACGTGGCGCTGCCCACGGTGATCGCGCTCGACGAGATGCCCGTGAATGTGTTGCGGACCACCCTCACGCCCTGCGTGCCTGTGCCGAGTTGGAGTCCGACGCCGCCGAGGCGGCTGAACACGTTGCGACTGAACTCCACGTTGCGGGCGAACGTCACGGACACGTTACCGGGGGTGGCCTTCGTAAACTTACTGTGCCCCGTAGTATTGAGGCCGTTGAGATACTCGCCGGTAACGGGGTTCTTGCCAGCATCGACGATGATGCTCGCCTGGTCAGGCACGTAGCCGGCACCGAAGCTCGGGTCGAGCCAAGTGGCACCGGTGAACGTGATGCCCTGGAAGGAAAGGTTCTGCACAGGGTGTGAGGCGGTTCCCGTCACCTGGAGGAGAGACTCAGCCACCGGAACCTCGACGGTGTGGCCCACGTTGGGATTCACGCCTGGCGCGCTAACAAGGTACATGGAGTGGCCGACGCGGTCGTAGTACCACTCGTTGGGCTGATCGAGAAACTGATAGGAGTTGGCGAACTGCGTGATCCGCCACGGGCTCCAGACGGCGGGCTTGGCGGGCTCGAGCGGCGGTGCCCCAGGTGTGGCGCTCGCGGGTGCCACGCCGAGAGACGCGGCCCGCCATGGGTCGGCCTGCATGGTGATCATGCCCACCGACACGTCGACGTACGGCGATGAAAAGTTCACGATCTGGAGCGGGTCATATCCGCCGATCGACTCTACGGGCATCCGGAACTCCCGCCACTGCATCCGTGCCACCGCCTCGACATCCTGCTGCCGCCGTGGGTCTGAGATGCCCTCGACCTGGTCCCACGTTGTCGGGATCCGCCAGTCGATCGGGTTGGTGTTGCCGGCGGCCAGAAGGCCCGGGTCGCTGTAAGCAATTCCATTGACAGGCTCCCCGCTCAGCAGAAAGTCATACTGCCCGATGAGCGGTCGGAATCCGAAGGGATACGTCGGCGACTGGTCGCCGGGCATCGCCGATGGGTTCGTCTCGGCGATCGTGCCGCGGACACCGTCGATGTAGAGCTGCCGAACCCGCAATTCTGGACGGCCGACGACTGAGAGGTGACTCACATCGGCCTTCCAGACCGCGTTGACGCCCAGGCCCACGAGCCCTGGATTGACGACAAGTTGCCAGTCGGTGACCGGCCGCGATCCGGAGAAAACAGGGGTCTCGCCGGGGGCAGCCCGCCACGTGACGCTGCGGCCATTCCTGCCGGAGTCGGCTGCTGTGAAGAGCAGCGGCTCGTCAAGCTCGTAGGTGCCGCCGCGGACATTTATGATGATGTTGCGGAGCTGGGGCCTCGCGGCGAGCTGCGAGCGAATCGCAGTCTGAGCCTGTTCGAGCGAGTGGAACGGGTTGGCGAGCGAGCCGGTCGGCGGGCTCGTGGGGGGTGGCAGGTCGGCCTGCACCCAGTATTGATATTGATTGACGGCCAGGGCGATTCGGGCGTCGAGCCGCTCGATGTTCAGATCGGTCCGGCGATCCCGACGTGCGTTGCAGCGGTGACGGGCGCGCAGGGCGGACCACAGGTTTCGAACGAGGCCCATGCTGCTGTTTCTCCGGGAAGGACAAAAAGGGAAGGACGAAAATCCCTTCTCGGAGGCTACCCTCGGATCGCTGCAGGGTCAAGAATTGGGCGAAAGCGGCAGTCCACCGTCCCGGGGGCATACGGGGGCAGTTCAGGGGAAACCTGTGCCGCTTTTCTCTAGGTATCGGCTGCTCAGGGAAAAGGTGCCCCGGGTACCCCATAGTCGTAAGAGCCTGAACGTTCGGCTCGGCAGACTGGGCAGAGTTTCGCGGCGGCCCGGGAGAACTGGGAAAACCCTGTCGCTGGTTCACTAAATGCTGGACCGATCCTGATCCCCTTGTCGATTATTCCCGTCGTGAGGCACGTGCGACATATGCCTGTTATACCGACTGATATGCCAGCCAAAATGGAGCCCGTATGCGTCGCTTCCTCGCCCTCATGATCGTCTTGCCATGCTTGGTGTCTGTGATCGCCCGCGCGGACGATCCACTGCTTCGGGAGGTGAGTCTGCAGGACCTCGAGCAGAACGGCAGCCGCTTCTACCTCGCCGGCATCGTGGGAAGTTCGTTCGCGACGCTCACCAGCCCCGGCACGCCATCTGCCACCGGTCCTCTGTTCACGTCCGGCGGCGCGGCGGGCGTCGCCTTTGAGATGTGGGACCGGGCATGGCGGATCGAGGTCGAGGGGCGGGCCCGCAACCCGATCTCCGAGGAAATGCCGCTCGCCGACGACATTTCCACCTCGACGCTCTCCGCGACCGGCGGCTGGTCGACGACGGTGAACCTGTGGCGCGACTTCGATGTCACCCAGCGGCTCACCTGCTACGTGGGCGGCGGTATCGGCGGCGGCGGCTACCGTTTCAGCGTGAACCAGGTCTATCCCGACCAAGACACGACAGTGTTGGGGCTGGGCACGGTCGGCGGCTTCGCCTGGCAGGCCGGCGGCGGCCTCGCCTACGCGATTACCGACCGGATCACGCTCGACCTAGGCTACCGGTTCTTCGACTTGGGCTCGGGCCGTGTCACCGCCCAGGTGGCGCAGACCGGCGTGATAATCGACACGCAGAGCTTTTCGCCGGCGTTCAGCGGCAGCGAGCTCTTCTTCGCGATTCGGATTTATGAGCCCTTCCGCGGTTGGCGGTGATCGAGTGGGTCGAGCGGGTGGCATATGGCCTGGCCGAACTGTCTCAGTTTTTGCCGGTCAAACCGATTGTTTGACTCGGTGCGAAGCCTGAACTAGGCTTCCATAGAATGGCTCAGCAGTCTCCCCGTCGGGGAAACGGAACGGCCAGACTGGTTCCGTGGAAGCCGACTTATGCACTTCTTTACGCTGCGGCGCGTCCGCGATCAGAGCGGCCGCGTCCGCCGGTCCAAGCTTCAGGCCAGGGGCCGCAACTCGCTCGCGTTGGAGTCCTTGGAACCACGACTCGCGCTCACGCTGATGATGCCTGTCGTCAACGACACGAACCTCCCCGACAGCCATATCTGGGTCACCGGCCACGGCATCCCGGGATGGCAGTCGGGTGGCGCGGCACCCCTGTTTCTCGCCGGCCTCGACTCGACGGGACGCTTCGCCCAAGTGGCCACGCAACTCACGCGAGCGACTTCGTCCGGCATGACCGCCACGATCACAACTGCGGCGCTCCACGGCCTCGCGGCGAACCAACAGGTGTTCGTCGCCGGCGTGGGTACCGGCTACGACGGGGTGTTCACCGTACAGTCCGTGCCCACCCCGACGACGTTCACGGCCACGACGATCGGCAGCAACCTACCGACCGTGAACCCGGTGGGAACCGCCAGCGTCTACAACAGCAGCGCGATCGGATCCAACACAATCACCTCGGCGACGTCGGCGAGTTTTGGGCCGACCCTCAACATCTCGCAGGCATCCTCGATTTCCTTCAACCCGACGATGCGCACCGGGGTTGCCCAGATCACAACCAATAATCCGCTCGACCTCGTGACGGGTAACCAAATCACCATCACGGGCGTCGTGAGCCCGAATTTGGCCGCGTACAACGGCACGTGGACGCTGACCAGCGCCACCCCCAGCAGCAATGTCTTTGAATTTGAATATAGTAACCCGACCGCATGGCCGGTTCCCACATCCTTGACGGGGGCCACCCTTGAGGGCCTGACCGGTCTCGCCCAGATCACCACGGCCCGGCCTCACGCACTCCAGAGCGGCGAGACGATCCAAGTCTCTGGCGCGGGTTCCGGCTACAACGGCGTCTTTACCGTCGCGCAGATCTCTACTCCTACCACGTTCGAGTACTCGTACGCCGCCCCGGCCGCGCTGTCGCCCGCCACGAGTGGCACGCTGAATTCGGCGGCCCTCCAGCCGGTGAGGCTCTCCACGATCACCGGTGGGAACATCACGATCGACGAAATCCTGATCAATATCTCGGCCAAGCTGATCGTCTACGCCACCGACGGGGATTCCCCCGGTGGCCTGCCCCTCCCGGGCAACGGCGTGTCGCCTTCCGATCCCACAACGCCCCCATTCTCGAACAGCGCCAACCCCCCGAACGGCGTCTTCGACATCGTCGAATTCGCCTACGAGCCCGTCGGCGCCACCCAGAAGACTGGCGAAGTCGTGACGATCAGCACCACCCAGCCTCACGGCTTTTCAGTGAACGAAAGCGTCACGCTGTCGGACATCAACAACCTGTCCGGCAAAGGGACATCACCCTTCAACGGCACGTGGACGGTCACCGCCGTTCCCTCACCGATGACGTTCCAGTTCCAGATATCCACGATGGGCGGCGGCGACGGCGGCAGTGGCTTCGCGCAGAAGACGGGTAGTCTTGCCCAAGTCACGATATCCAACGGATTCTCCACGTTTGACCTCTCGGCCGTGGACGGCCTCGCCATCCCGATGCGGCTGGAGGGCAGCCAAGTCAAAAAGTCCATGGTGAACGGTAAGCTCACGCTCATCGATTCAATTGGTATCCGCAAGGGTATCTCGATCACGCGCCCGGCGATCGCTCAGGCCTTCAAGAAGTTCATGCAGACCGACCCGCTGGGCCACTCGAGCACTGGAAATGGCGCGTCGCGGGACTTCGGGAAACTGCTCTACGCGGGCGAGGTGGACCTGTCATCGATCGCCATTACTTCTGCCAGTTGGAGCAACAATGTGGCGACGTTCAGCTATTCCGGCAGCTCGATCGTGGCGAATCAGACCGTGAAGATCAACGACTTCACGACTCCCTACGCCGGGTACAACGGCACGTACATAGTCCAGACTGCAGCGTCGAACCAATTCACCGTCACGAACACGAACAACACCCTCCAGCCCACGACCACCGGTGGCAGGGCGGCGCCGGTGGTGTTCCAGGCCCCGCCTCAGGTCGACTCCCCGCCTCAGGTCGACAACCAGTTTTATACGATCGCGGCACCGAAGGATTGGCTGGGCAACCAAGACTCGAGCATGGCGGCCAACGACTCGTTGGCCACCTTCTGGAACAAGACGAGCAACAAATTTTTCAAAGATGGCAATTACCTGAGCATTTATCTGGGCAAGGACTCGGCACACCCGACATACTCGGGCACGTCCGACGGCACCAAGTACACGCTGAGCAACGGCCTCAACTCGTACTCCTTCTACAAGCCGGCGGGCGGGCTCGCCGCCGCGATCTACGTGTGGTCGCAGGTGTTTCAAACAACCCCCAGCGGGGACGAGGGGCTTCTCCAAGATCAGATCTGGATGGCGTTGGCCCGCGGCGTCGCCCTCGACGGGGTGAGCAAGACTCCGATCATCAACAACCAGTCCACCACCGCGTGGGTGGATTCCACGCAGTGGTACAGTCAGCACCCCAGCACCGCGTTTCCGACATTCCAGTCGGTGTATTGCCCATATTCACGGTTCCTGCACAACAGTGACATCAACGGCGGCACGAGCGGCGACAGCATCTTCCTCCACAACGCGGCCTACGGCTTCGGCGAGGACGAGAACCCGATCGGCAATCCGTACGGCGGGCCGCTCGTCCCCTCGAAGTTCGACGGCACCATCTACGACAATTCGACGCTCACGCTGACGCTGGTGTCGTGGTCCACCCCGTCGCCGCAGGCGCCGACGGTTGTGTCGATCGACACCGGCATGCTGACGCCGACCACCGCGGCGAACGTCACCTGGACGGTGAGGTTCAGCGAGCCCGTCAGCGGCGTGCAGGCATCGAACTTCACGCTCGTGCCATCGGTCGGGCTCGCCGGCACGTCGATCACGTCCGTGGTGGCCAACGGCATTGCCGCCTTAAGCCAGACGTGGACGGTGACGGCGAATACTGGCACCGGCACGGGCACACTCGGACTGAATCTAACGAGCGACGGCTCGATCGTAGACGCGTCCAACACGTCGCTGTCGCTTCCCGTCGGCGGCTTCACCGGGCAGGTCTACTCGGTCCGGCCGAATCCGGTCGGTCCCACGATCGCGATCGCGATCGCGATCTCCGGCACGAATCCCACGGATGCGACCACGGTGCCCTTCGCCATCACGTTCAGTCAGACCGTCACCGGACTCACGGCCGCTAACTTCACAACGGTGGCCAGCGGCGGCGTGATGGGCAGCTCCGTGCGGAGCGTGTCGGGAAGCGGCGCGTCATACACGGTGACAGTGAACACGGGCACTGGGTCGGGCACACTCGCCCTGCGACTGGCCACCTCGGCCAGTGTCTTACCCGAAGTGACAGGCCTACCCGTGACGAGCCTCCCGTACACGATCGACAAGAACGACCCCACGGCATCGCCGACGGTGCATTCGATCGCCCTGTCGGGTGCGAGCCCCACGGCCGCCGCGAGCGTCTCCTGGACCGTAACGTTTTCCGAGCCGGTAACGGGCCTCACGGCTTTGAACTTCCAGCTCGTTGCCGAAGTCCTCGGCGCTACACCGACGATCACGGGTGTAACGCCTGTGTCTGGCACGATCACTGCGACCTGGACCGTCACCGCCTCGACCGGCACCGGCTCGGGCACGCTCGGCCTGAACATGACGAACTCGACCAACGTTCGCGACGCGAACTCGCAGGCCGTGACGAACGTGCCGTTCACCGGTGACATCTACACGATTGACCGAGCGGCGCCGACGCTCCAGTCGATCACGCTGACCGACGTGAACCCCACGCAGCAGCCGCAGGTGAGCTGGACCGTGACGTTCAGCGAGGCGGTATCCGGCGTGTCGAAGGCCAACTTCCGCCTCGTATCGACGGGCCTCAGCGGCTCGCAGATCACGCAGGTTATGCAGGCGGGCGGATCGGGCGCCACCTGGACCGTTACCGCGTTTACCGGCAGCGGCAGCGGCACGCTGCAGCTCAACATGGTCAACGCCACCGGCATCACTGATGCGGTCGGCCTAGCACCGACCGGCATTCCACTCGCCGGCCAGGCCTACCAAATTCAGCGCGGCGGCGCGACGATCGTCGCCGTGCCGATCTCCTTCATGACGACCGTGGGCACCGCCTCAAAGCTCGTCTGGCTGATGCCGGCCTTCACCGACTCCGACTCGGTGTCACTCACCGCCGCCCTGTCGGTGTCGCCTGCGTCGGGGGGCACGCTCCGCGCGACGAGCAGGGCAGGCGTCACCGTGACGCCGTCGGGCACGCCGTCGGCGGAGCTTCAGTTCGCGGGCACGGTGGCAGCGCTCAACGCCTATTTTCGGAACAGACTAGGGCTCATCAGCTACACGCCCTCAGCCGGTGCGCTCGCGCCCCGGACGCTGACGCTCTCCGCCCAGGGGAGCGACGGCCTCTCCGGCCTGGCGACGGCCGCGGTGCTCGTGCGGGCGGCGGCACGGCAAAGCCCGGCACCGGCAGTGAATCAGACGGCGTCGCTCGCCGGGACGGCCGGCCAGCCGGTGGTGATCACCTACGCGCAGCTCGTGATCGCCACGGGGGCAACGCAAACGACGTCGCGCAGCATCCAGTTCATGTTCGCCGGACTTTCCGCGGGCAGGCTCGAGGTCTGGACCGGCAGCCGCTGGGCTGTCGTGCCGTCGCTGGTGGGTATTCCACTTTTGGTCCCCGGCGGGCAGATCCGCTGGAAGCCGCCGATCAATGGCTTGGGTGTCACGCAGGCGTTCTCCGTGAAGACGTGGGATGGCTGGCAGATGTCGAGCATCTCAAGGGTCGCCGTAAACCTCGCCCGTTGACGGCAGACGGCCGAGGCAACCCCGGCACGTCGCAGCCTGTTTGATCCCGGCGTTAATATCCAGGCCCTTTTCCTCCCGCTATACTATATGCCCTCAGGAGCCCACAGCGACTGAGTGCGCTATTCCTAAAAAAAGCCGGCCAACACTTTACAGCCAAGGCCCAAAATGGCTTGGTCAGAATATCGCTCCACAAAAATACAGCCCCGTATGTATTTCAGCAATTGCCTCTGATCGCCGGCACTCTACCCACGGACTGTATCGGACTACTTCTAGCTGGCCTCGAACTTGGCGCGGAGCAAGGGACTTTCCACCGCTTGCTCCGCAAGCGATGGAAAGTCCCGGCGTTGGCGGTTTGGAGGTGACTGGCTCTTTTCTAGCGTTGCCCTGGGCTAGTGTATCTCGCCCCTTTGGGGCTGCGGAAGGAGGCGACAAATGAACGCCCTAAAGATGAGGCACGGACGGATCTTTGCAACGCAGCCCAGATCAATGAGCCAGACTTCACCGCGAAACGGATTGGCCTCGCCAGCAAGCGGGCAGCAAACCGCCAGCGAGATCGCGAGAGTCTGCCCCGACTCATGGCATTTCGCGATTGGCCGAAATCAAGCGGTTAGCCCGGGGAAAAGCTGTTCGTTTCTGGTGTGACAGTTCGGCTGACTTGCAGATGGCCGGGCATTGAGATTATTCTCTCAGGGTGGGGCGCGAAGGAAATTTCGCGTCCCATTCGTTTTTTTGGACCAGGTTTTTGAGTCGAAGTTTTTTGTATCCTTCTGACGCCCCTTTTCAAACTAGTCCCGTACAGGAGTTTTCCTCATGCCCCGTCGCCGTACCCCTGCTGCTTCGTCTTGTGTCCGAACTCTTCCCTCGGCAACGCGACGCGACTTCTTGGCAGTCTCTGCCACAGTTGCCGCCGGATATTGGATTGCCCCTGAAGTGCGTGGCGACGACAAGCCTGCCGTGAGTGCCAACGAGGAAATTCGGTTTGGCTGCATCGGTATTGGCGGCAAGGGGCAAAGCGACTCAGCAGATGCTGGCCGCAACGGCAAGGTGGTGGCTGTTGCCGATGTCGATGCCAATCAACTCAAGCGGGCCGAGAATGCTTTTAAGGAAGCCAAGCCGTATGCCGACTTCCGACAGATGCTCGATGAGATGGGCAAGTCGATCGATGCGGTCACCGTCAGCACGCCCGACCATGTTCATGTGACAGCCGCCGCAATGGCGATGAACTTGGGCAAGCACTGCTTCTGTCAGAAGCCACTGACGCGATCGATTGCAGAAGCCCGCCTGCTTGGGGAGTTGGCCCGTAGCAAAAAGGTTGCCACTCAGATGGGCAATCAAGGGACAGCTGCCGATTCGTTACGAATGGCCGCAGCCTTTATTAAGTCGGGCGGATTAGGCGCCGTTAAGGAAGTGCATGTCTGGACGAATCGACCGGTCTGGCCGCAAGGTGGCGGCAGGCCTGCTGAAGCCCCCGTGCCGGCGCATCTCAACTGGGATCTCTGGATTGGGCCATCCCCGCAACGACCGTTTGGCAACGGCTATCAGCCTTTTGCCTGGCGCGGGTTTTGGGACTTCGGTTCAGGAGCCTTGGGCGACATGGCCTGCCATACCTTTAACATGCCCTTTATGGCGCTCAACCTCCGCGACCCATCGAGTGTCCAAGCCATCACCAGCGGCCACAACAAAGAGACCTATCCAAAGTGGTCGATGATCGACTACGAATTTCCCTCGCTGGGCGATCGCACCGCTGTCAAAGTGAAGTGGTATGACGGCGGAAAACGGCCCGATCAGGCCCTCTTTGAGGGCTTCGGAGAGCGGGACAACGAGGGCCATCAAAAGCCGTTTAATCCAGCCGGCAGCGCCGTGCTTGTTGTGGGTGAAAAGGATTCGCTCTATGCTCCCGGCGACTACTGCGAGAACGGCTTCAAGCTCAAAAGTGGTGCCGCCCCGACGGCAGCCGCATTCCAGAAGTCGCCCGGTCACTTCGCAGAGTATGTAAACGCTATTCGAGGTGGGGCAGCGGCAATGTCAAACTTCCCCGACTACGCAGGGCCGCTCACCGAGACGATTCTGCTGGGCAATCTTGCCGTCTGGGCCGCAGAAACCCCGGATGTGATCGGCAAGAAAATCGAGTGGGATCCAATCAAGCTCGTTGCAACCAACGCGCCTGAAGTTGAAGCAGTGATTCGACCGACGTACCGGGATGGTTGGAAAGTCTGAAACCGGAGCGAGTTTTAATGCCAAGGCGTCTTTGTCCGGGATTGGTCTGCGCGTTTGTATTGGTTGCTGCCGTCACGCTCGCCGAGTTGACCGACTGCAGTTTTCTGTCGGAAGCAGAGGCCGCAGCGTCCTTGCCGACTGAGGCAGGCATCGTCGCGGTGATTCAGGATCGGGGCGGCAGTGTCGACTGTGACTCGCAGGGGCATGTCACCAATGTCGATTTGGGAGAATGCCCGACGACGAATGCCGACCTCGCTGTGATTGCCGGACTGACCAAACTCAAGTCGCTGAAAATCTGGGGAGCCGAGATTACCGACGGCGGCATGGAGTCGCTGGCTAAACTCGTTAGCCTTGAAGCCCTGGTGCTTGAAAATACCGATGTGACCGACACCGGGGCTGTTGTGTTGGCCAAACTGCCGAGCCTGAAGGTGCTCAATCTGCGGCGATCTTCTCACCTTTCCGACGCGGCGCTTGTGTGCGTGGCTCAGATAAAGGGGCTGGAACAACTCGTGCTTCTGTACAACAATTTTACCGATGCGGGCTTGGCTCACCTTGAACCGCTTACCAAACTTCGCGTGCTGGATCTGCGGGGCTGCGCTTTGATCGGAGATGCTGGCCTTGAGCATGTGGCCCGGATCAAAAGTCTTGAGCGGGTCAAGTTGCGTTGTCCGAGCATCACCGATCAAGGTTTTGCCAGCGTGGCGACGCTGGCAAAACTGCGGGGCTTTGCCGTCGAGGATGGGAATATCTCCGATGCCGGCCTGGCCCCATTTGCAGCCAAAACAGAGATCGATGAAATCAATGTGATGCGCACATTCATTGGTGACAAAGGCCTTATGCATCTGGCCAATCTTAAAAAGCTCAAGCGGCTTGAACTGCGGGGCACGCTTGTCGGCGACGCTGGGCTGGAGCCTGTCGGATTGCTTCTGAATCTGGTTTTGCTCGATCTGGCCGAGACGGGTATTGGAGACGAGGGCGTGGCCCATCTGACTGGGCTGCAAAAATTAGCCGAACTCGATCTGTGGGACACTCGCGTGGGCGACAAGGGCATGAAGGCAGTTGGAAAATTGTCATCGCTTGCTAAGCTCAACTTACAAAATACAGTTGTCACCGATGCTGGCGTGGCCGATCTTCGAGGCCTTCCCAAGCTCAGCTCGCTGAATGTCAGCGGTACAAAAATCACCGATGCTGCCTTGGCCAGCATTGCAAAGATGCCCACCCTCCGCACGCTGGTCGTGAGTTTCACGGCGATTTCTGAGCCGGCAATCGCCGCTTTCCAGCAGACCAGACCAGATGTGACGGTCAATCGGTAGCCAATTGCGATGCGGGAAAGGGGGCCTCGCAAGGGTGTCATCGATTCCCGCCTTCGCGAGCGGGACAGTTGAAGGGGCCTCGTCTCACGACCGAAGCTTTCCATTCAGGCAGGCGGGGGCTTTACCGGCAGTTTGACTGTAATCGATCGGGGGGGTAAGACGGTGGCTGCCGTTCTTTCATTTCGGACCCTATTGCGTTGTTTTTTGGGAGGCTTTGATCATGATTTTGGGAAAGCTCTGGAAATCGCTCGCCGCGCAGATGAACAAGATCGCCAACTTTTTTTGGACGGCCGATCCGATCGCCCAACTGCAGTACGAATACGACAAGGCCATCGATCAGATGAAGGACGGTCGCGAAGGTTTGGAGCAGTATCGGGCGCTCGTTGAACGCGTCACCCGTCAGGCCAATGGAGACCGCGATCATGTGGCGTCGCTGGAAGCCCGCGTCAAGGCCTACCTGCAGGCCGGTGAACGGGAGACGGCGGCCAGGTTTGCTCTGGAACTGCAGCGGGCCAAAAAAGATCTGGCTGAAAATGAAACACAACTCAAATTGCACGAGTCGGCCTACGGCAATAATGTCACCAAGATCAAGCACGCCACCAAAAAAATTGGTGAACTCAAGCAGAAGATTATGAAGTACGACGCCGAGCTCAAACTCTCCCGCGCTGAAGCGGAACTCGCGAAGCTCGCCACCAGCTTTAACTTCGACATCACCACTGACTTCGGCCAGATTGAGGATGTGATTCAAGATAAGATCGGGCTCAATCGCGCGAAGGTGCGAGTGGCGACCGATCTCTCCGGGGATGGCATCGCAACCATTCAGCAGGAACAGGCCGTAGAAAAAAATATGGCCGATCAGGCCCTGCGGGATTTTGAGGTACAGATGGGGATGATTACGCCAGAAACAATAGGGGTGACGGCCGACGACAAAGAGCTTGGCAGCGAACGGGTCAAACAGATATCCGGCTAGATTCTGCCGCAAGGGGCCCATTTTTTCGAGGCATCAGTGACATCTGTGACCACGCAATTCGATCAGCTCAAGCCCGGTCTCAAGTCGCCCTTACGGCCGGCTGAAAGCCTGACGGTGACCGTTCCTCTCGAGGGAGTCGCCTCGGAAACGCAGGCTATTGTCGCAGCGGTAGGCATGGCATCCGAGCCGCTCGTGGGGAACATCGCCGCACCGGCCAATCGTTCGGCGTCGCTACCGGCGTGGTGTCCGGCTTGGGCAGAGCGACTGGGCGACGCCTATCTCTCAGGCACAAGCTGTCTTTTTTTGCTTCACGGCAATGTGCGTGATCTCGTGGCGATAGGACCTCCCGCAGTGAGTTTGGCGACAATGTCCAGTGGCAACTGGGGCACCGTTTCCGATTTTTTGGGACGCGAGCTTTTTGGTCGCTGGGACATTGTCCTGGCCTACGATGTGGGCAAGGGTTTGAGGCCGCTGGCTGGCTCCGATCCAAACCGGCTCCGCACGATGGTCCAGTGGCTCACCGAACGGCTGGGCGGGGCGGCGGCTTGGCCGCGTGACCCAGATGCCGCCATCAACGCGATCGACGCCTTGCTCGAACGCAATCTCATCGATCCCCCCGAGCAGCGCAAACGCATCGCGGTGGTCCTCGACTACGCTCAGTATCTCTCTCCGGCGGTTGACGCGGCATCGTCAGCCCGTGCCGGGGCAGGGCGGCTGGTGCGAATTTTGTCGTGGGCCACCAATCCCTTGCTGCGACGCGTGAATGTGGCGATCGTGCTGATCACCGACGCGATGGCCGAGATCCATCCGCGCCTAGCGACAAGCCCGGCCGTGACGGCGATCGATCTGCCGCTGCCCGACGCACTTGAGCGAGAGCGATTTGGGTTGGCCACCGCTGCTGCTGTGGGCATGCCGGCCGATCAGATGGATGCCGTCAAACGCACCGCAGCGATCGCCGGAGGATTGACGCTCGAGAGCCTGCGAGCGGTGATCACGATGGCGGCCCGCGACGGCACCCCAGCCGATGGGCCCGAATTTGCAGCCAAGAAAAAAGATTTGATTGAACGCTCGTGTCAGGGATTGGTTGAATTCATTCAGCCGCGACTCACCCTCGACACAATCTCCGGCCACGCAGAGGCCAAAAAAAGGCTCGAATCGGATGCCCGAGCGATCCGGAGAGGCCAGTTGGAAAGCGCCCCGATGGGCTATTTGATCTGCGGCCCGGTTGGCACCGGCAAAAGCTTCATCGCGGAATGCTATGCCGGAACGGTGGGCATTCCCTGTGCGGTGCTGAAAAATTTTCGCAGCAAGTATGTCGGCGAAACAGAAAGCAATCTGGAGCGTGCTCTCGATGTGCTGCGGAGCCTCGGGCCTGTTGTCGTGATCATCGACGAAGCCGATGCGGCGCTTGGCAACCGTCAGTCGGATGGCGATTCGGGCACCTCGGCCCGAGTTTTTTCCATGATCGCGCGGCAAATGGGCGACACTCGCTACCGAGGCAAGATCGTCTGGATGCTGCTGACGAGTCGGCCCGACCTGCTGCCGATCGATCTGAAGCGTCAAGGCCGGGCTGAGGTTCATATCCCACTTTTTTATCCGCACGATCAGATAGAAATGGAATCAATGTTTGCGGCGATGGCCCGTAAGTCGCACATCAAGCTGGCGCCAGGACTGCCCGGGCCGATCGATTTGGAATTGGGCCTTTCTGGCGCCGACATCGAAAGCGTTGTGCTGGCTGCCAAACGAAAGGGCCTTGAGCGAGCCGCCGAAGCGGCCGGTGAAACGGCAGCATGGACTGCTCCCGAGGCCATTTTGGCAACAGACTTGGCATCGGCGATCGACGACTTCATGCCATCGGCCCAAGGCCTCGAAAAAGAATTGCAGGAGATCGCTGCGGTACTGGAGTGCACAGAAAAGCGATTTTTGCCCGATCGCTGGCAGCAGCTCGTCAGTCAGCCGGGCGGGCGATCAAAACTGCAGGAGCGGCTCGTCGCGATTCGCCAGATGATCGGCTCGTAGGGACCAAGTCTCACTCAGAAAAACTCTCACTCACACACAAGCAGGCTCTTTTCAGGCCCAGTGATTCATCCGAGAACTTTCAGCAGACCACCATCACTTTTCCCTTCACTCTCAAGGAGATGTTCGTAATGTCAAACGCCCCCGCCACATCGTCGGCCCACAAAACACCCTGGTTCGATTCAGCCAGCGACTCGCCGTTGCTGGCCGAATACGCCCGCAAGCTCGACTCATTTTTGGGAGTTGTGGCCGACGGACACGTCGATGCCAGCGAGCTTGAGGAGCAGGAAATACGGGTCGTTGCATTGATGAAGCAAGTGGAGCCGATGCTTTCCAGCGAGGCGCACGAGCTGGTCACTCAGTTGCTCTGCGAGGTGACGGCCTACGGACTGATGAACACATTTCATATGGCGGGCAAGTCGCGGCCGCATACCAAGTTTCGCGGCTGAGTGAAATTCATCAGTGGTCGGCAGAACTCTCCCGACACGCAGCTTCAAAGTGTTTGGGGGAAATAGCGTCTCTTTGTGTGGCAGATATCGTCTCGGAAAACATCCTTGAAAGGGGCAGTGATTTTTATGGCAGGGCAACCCAAGGCTCCGTTTTGGTTGGTTGTGTGGGTCGTGATCCTCGGTCTGGTGGGCCTGGCAGCGTGGCGGGCCGGCATGCTAGAGCAATTTGGATTCGGGAAGCCGGCAGGTGTCGCTGCCAGACCGGCGGTTCCGGATGGCCCTGCGGGTGGTGCGGGCGATGCCGCTGGCGGTGGTGCAGAGGGAGTTGTGTTTGAAGCTGCCGATAGCAGCCAGCCGACCACGGTCAAAGAATATACGTTTACCGCAGCCGAAAAATTGCCGCCGGTAAAGGGGATCAGTGCCTACAAGCCGCTGCAGGACGAGACGGTGCGATTTGCCCTCAATGTCTGGGCGGGCTGGAGCCCAATTATCTATGCCAACAACGGTTTTAAGGCGGAAAAAATCTGGCAGTCGCCCGGTGGAAAACCATTCAAGCTGGAGCTCGTGCTGATCGACAACCCTGTCACGATGCGAGATGCGTATGCTGCTGGCGAGGTGCATATCGGCTGGGCCACGCTCGACATGATCCCGCTTTTTCTGGAAGGACTCGTCGATCGCACGGGAGCCCCGAAAGATTCTCGCGTCATGCCCCGCGTCTATCAGCAGGTCGACTTTTCCAATGGCGGCGATGGCATTGTCGTGCGCGAAGGCGTGAAAACAGTACGGGATTTAGCCGGTAAAAAACTAGTGCTGGCGCAGAATTCCCCGAGCCAATTTTTTGCACTCAACATGCTTGTGGCTGGCGGTCTGCAACCGAGCGATGTGGAGATGGTCTACACAGAAGATGCCTTTCAGGCGGCGGCCGCCTTTCATGCCAACAAGAATCTGGCTGGTTGCGTCTCCTGGGCTCCAGACATCTATAACCTTGAAAAAGCCAAGGGCAACCGCATGCTTGTCACGACTCAGACGGCCAACCGACTGATCGCGGACGTCTGGTTTGCGAGAGCCGATTTTGCCAAAGACCATCCCGATAAGATTGAAGCGATCGTGCGGGGCATCTTCGACGCAATGGAATCGCTGAAGAGTGAGCCCGCTCGGGCGAAGGTCGCAAAACTGATGGCCGCAGGCTACAACATCCCGGCTACCGACACGCTGGCCATGCTGAGCGACGCCCACAGTACCAACTGGGCCGAAAACTTCCAGTTCTTTGTGAATCGGAATAACCCAGCCAATTTTGAACGGATTTGGAAGCAGGCCTACTACCTCTACCGTCGCATCGGCGCCATCACCAGTCCACCTGTTTCCTTCGATCAGGTGATGGACTTTTCGGTGATTCAAAAACTGGGAAAGGAGCCAAAGTATGCCGACACTAAGGATGAATACACAAAAATCTTGCCGGCCAAATCGCTCTCCCAGATTCGGGCAGAGAACGATGAGATTCTCACCAACACGGTCGTAATTCATTTCTTCCCCAATAGCTCAGACATCCGTAAAAAAATCATTCGGCACATCGAGGGCAAAGATGTTGAGGAGCCTTATGATTCGGGCGTCGATCTTGTCCTGGATGATGTGGCCGCGCTGACAAAGCAATTCGGCGCCGCGAGAGTTGTCATCGAAGGGCACGCCGATAGCTCGATGAAAGGGCAAGTGCCAGCGGAGATGGTGAAATCGCTTTCGTTTGAGCGAGCCAAGGCTGTCAAGGAAGCATTGACCGAGAAGTTTGAACTCGATTCGGGAAGGTTTGCTGTCGATGGAGTGGGATGGGAACGGCCTGCTGATCCCGATCACCCCGAGAATCAGAGCTTAAACCGCCGCGTTGAGATCAAGGTTTATTCAGCGGAGAAGGAATGAACTTTGCACCGGGGGCCGGTGCGCCCCAGCCAGTGAATCAGCAATCGGTGCAGCCCGCCGCTCCACTGAGGGAAGAAACGACAACCGCCGGGGCAATCCTTTGGGGCACCACGGCCATCGCCTGCGTGCTGGCCGTCTGGTTTTTTGCCACGGCCGGCGAGGGAGAAACTCGCATCATCAGCCCGGCAATGCTGCCGAGCCCAGCGGAGACCGTGCTGGCAGTGCCGCGAGTGTTTGGCGAACGCAAGCTCGTCGCCAACACGCTGGTGACACTCTCTCGCGTCTGCTTTGGATTTGGCCTGAGTGCTCTTGTGGGTGTGCCGCTGGGCGTGCTGGCTGCTTGTTTTCCTGCGGTGCGGGCGTTTCTAGCACCGGTCACCATCTTTGGCCGCAATATCCCTGTGGCGGCACTCATCCCACTCACCTTTTTTTTGTTTGGAATAGGCGAGTTTCAAAAAGTGATGTTTCTCTTCATTGCCAGCGTGGCTTTTGTGGTGGGGGATACAACGGCCGCCGTTCTGGAAGTGCCGCAGCGTTATGTCGATACAGCACTCACGCTGGGAGCTTCGCGACTGCAAGTCATCCTGAAAGTGCTTGTGCCACTGGCTGCTCCGGCCGTATTCAATTCGCTGCGGCTCCTCTTCGGCTTGGCGTTTGGGTATGTGATGCTGGCTGAGTTGGTGAAGTTTGGCAGTGACTCCGGCGGGCTGGGCGACTTGATCAACATGTCACAGCGACGCGGGGAACGGGAGCCGATCTTGCTCGTGTTGGTGATTATTCCACTGGTGGCCTATGCGATTGATCGCGGCTTGTGGTGGCTGCAATGCGATCTCTTTCCACACCGCTACGGCGGTCGAGGGTGGGTACCGCGTCTGCTCCGTGGCCTTGGGCACGGATTTTCAACGCCGCCGCCGGAGGCGATCCAATGAGCGATCCAATGAGCGATCCAATGAGCGATCCAATGAGCGATCCAATGAGCGATCCAATGAGCGAGCGTCCTGCGGCCGTGGAATTTCGTTCCGTTACGAAAATCTATGGCGCTGGCACAACGCGAGAGTACACAGCAGTCTCAGAAGTTAGTTTCACAATTCCAGATGTGCCAAACCACGGAGAAATATCATCTTTTCTCGGGCCGTCGGGCTGCGGCAAGAGCACTGTTTTACGGCTCGCAGCAGGGCTCCAGCCTCAGCATCCACCCACGACAGGCAGCGTGACAGTGTTGGGACAGCCTGTGCTGGGGCCGGGAGCCGACCGGGGCATGGTGTTTCAGGACTACACGAGTTTTGATAATAGGACGGTGCTCGACAACGTCGTCTTTGGCCTGGAGTGCCGAGGCGTTTCCCGGCAAGAGCGAGAAGCCGATGGACTCGAGTGGATCGCTCGTGTGGGCCTTGATCCCAAACGGGACGCGGGCAAATATCCACACGAGCTTTCCGGTGGCATGCGGCAACGCGTCGCCATCGCGCGCACGCTGGCGCTACGACCTCGCATCATTCTGATGGACGAGCCTTTTGGAGCCCTTGACCCGACTACGCGACTGGACATGCAGGATCTTTTAGTGCGACTGTGGCGTGAGGTCGAGGCAACGGTGCTGTTTGTGACACATTCGGCTGAGGAGGCCGTCTACCTCGGCGACAGGGTCTTCGTGATGGCGACGACGCCGGGTAGGATTGCCGAGGAGATTCGCATGCCGCCGGCAGCGGCCCCCGCTCGCCAGACGCAATCGGAACCGTGGTTTCACGAAAAAGTGCGGGACTTAACCAGCAAAATTGAACAGATTGAGTCTGCGGCCAAGCGGCCCGAAGGCACAAGACGGCTCGACCAAAGGCATTGATTTCGGGGAGTGTTTTTACTGTGTGGCAGCGATTTGGCGGTTATTTCCGCGTGGCGTTTACCACCCGATGGAACCTGCTTTTTGTCGGTGCCGGAGTGGTCGCTGGGGTAATCAGCGGATTTCCTGGAGTGGTGCTGCCGTTGGTTGCGGCGAGCGAACTCTATTACCTCGCCAGCATGATGACCAACGACCGTTTCCGTAGCGCAGTGGATGCCCTCGATGCCAAAGCAGAGCGGGCGGCAGGTTCGAGCAGTTCACGCGAGTCGTACGAGCGGATTCGCAAAGCCTTGCCGGCAGAGTTACTCACTCGGTTTGATCAGCTCCGCGACCACTGTGCGAAGCTCGTGCATATCGCCGGTAGCATGCGTGGACCAGGAGAGCAGAGGCCAGACAGTGGTTCCATGGAGACGCTTGAACGGCTGCTCTGGGGCTATCTGCGCATGATCTGGGGTGCGACAAAGCTCTCTGAATTTATCGCCAACACAGATGACGCGTCGATCCGCAAACGCATCGTAGACTTGGAAAAGCGCCTGGCAGGTTTGCCGCTGACTCAAGAGGGCGCAGAGAAAATTCAGCTCCGGGTGGCGCTTGAGGATCATTTACAAACCAGTCGCGAACGGTTGGGAAACATCGACGAAGCCAAGCGAAAGCTGGATGTGGTAACGGCTGAGATTGAGCGGTTGGAGGCCAAAATCGCGGCGTTGGCTGAAGGCGCGGTGGCCAAGCGGGATGTCAGCGACATTGCCCAGCGAGTCGACGAGGTGGCGGAGGGAATGCGGAGAACGGATGAAACCATGCGTCAGTTGCAACTCCCGCCCGAGCTGGAAGATTTTGAAGACCCACCGCAACTCCTCCGCGAAGAAGCCTGAGAATCCACAGGTTTGATGCCGCGCTGCTTGTTGTGGCCATGGCTGAAAGCCAGCGCCAGAGCACGGATTCTCTCATGGCCCTCGCGAGCGCTACGGGCTTTTTGAAAACCCGAGCGACGCGGCGCGTCTAAAAAAGCCCTGAGCGTAAGCGACGGGAATACGCGACATACGAACGCACAAATATGGCGGCGGTTTTTTGCCGTACGGCACGCCAACTCTCCCTCGCGAGCGCTACGGGCTTTTTGAAAACCCATACCGGGCTGTCGGTTATTCTCCTGGAAGCCTCCGAGGCGACGGATGGAAGGGCTCCAGCGGCCTCAGTCGAGCCACTGCTTTTCTGCGATCCGTTCCGGCGTATAGGTCTCTGTCACATAGCTAATGTCTTTGGAAATCAACGACTCAACTTCGAGCTTGAAGCCGTTGGTGAGCATCATCTCAATTTCCTTTTGCCAGGCTTTCTTCTCGGCAAACCACGGGTAGGCAGCAATCTGCTTGGCGCGCTTGATGTCTGTGTCGTTCAAGGCAATCTGCACGCTGGGATTTAATTTGCAGCGATCGTAATCGCGAGAACGCAAGCCCAGGAACCGCGCCTCAGGGATCGCCATTCGCTTCGATTCATAGGCCAAGTTGATCGATCCCTGCTTGAGAACCGAATAGATATAGTAGCCCCACGGATCGTTATCGAGCAGGCAGTAGACGGGGAGCTTGAGTTCGTTGTGGAGCCTGTGGAGCATGCGACGCACGCCTCGCGGTGGCTGTCCTCCGCCATGCGTCAGCAGGCAGGAATGCGTGCGCCAGAATTTATCTTCGTTAAACCGCCGCCAGACAGTGTCTTTTTCAACATGCAGAATAAACTTCGCTTCACACGACTTGATCTGGATGATGTCGGCCTCAACGATTGATGGAATGCTGTAGCCGCCGGATCCCATTCGCGCACAGTCGATTTCATCGCCGGAGTCGATGAGCACGATCGGCCCCACCATGCCGCCCCGATTACTGGCGTAGACATGGAGTTCTTCCCGCAGGCTTTCCAGCGTGACCTCTAAATCCTCAATGATCGGATCGCACTCTTCCTGGGTGGCAAATGTTTCCTCGCGGGTGCCCTCGATCGTGTGCTTGAGAAGGTAGTAAAGACCGCGGATGCTGGTCGTCTTTTGCTGGTCGATGAGGGCCTTACAACCGGTAGCCACGAGCAAAGTTTGCATGTAGCTCTTTGCCTGGGAGAGGTTGAAGAGTTGCCGCCGATTGGTCTGCGGGCCCATCTCGATGATCTTCCGCGACTTGTTGAAGCGGACGTTGGAGAGGCTGCGAGTGGGGATGTCAAGATGCGGGTCGCGATGCTTTTCAGCGGCCGTCGCCACCTGATCGGCAAACGCCACGATCTGGCGATGCGTTTTTACATCGATCGGAGGCAGCCGGATTTTAGCCGGAGGGGCTTTTGTTTTGATCTTTTTTGCACCGCTACCGGCCTGAGATGCCGTGGCAGTGGTTGGCTTTGAACCACGTTTCGACGAAGCAGCCATCTGCGGTAGACTTCCAGAGGACAGACGAATTTAAGGTACCAATCCGAAGTCTACCCTCCCCGAGAAAGGCACGCACGCCGATGGGAAAATACGTATTTGCCTACGCTTTGACTACGCTCTTGATCGGTTTGGGCGTCTTCATTGTCGGCAGGCAAAGCTACCGCTCGCGCGATATCAAGCTCAAGCCGTAGTCCCCGCGGCCCCTCTGGGTCTAGCAGCGGACATCATCGGCACGACCGACGGCCTTTATGCGACGGAGGAAATGTGGCCCATCGAGGGTTTCCGCCGCGGCTTGGGGATGGATCGCGTCGTCGATTGCCTGCCGCACCTGCGGGACGCGAAAAAACTCAGCGATCCTGCCGACCACCGTCCGCTGTTCAGCAGGCATCAGTTCCGGGAAGATCGGTAGCGCCAGTGTCTCTTCAGCGGCCCGCTCCGTTGCCGGCAGATCGCCTTTACGCCAGCCCAGCGACTCAAAACACTTTTGTAAATGCAGCGGCACCGGATAATAGATTTCTGTGCCAACGTTGCATGTGGTGAGATGGGCTCGCAGAGCATCTCGCTGGCCATCGGCCACGCGAATCACAAACTGGTTCCAGACATGGCGGCCGCGCGATTCATCGCCAGGAACCGTCACATGCTGTTCGAGGTCGTACTGTGAGAAAAGCTGCATGTAGCGAGCAGCGTTTGATTGGCGGGCAGTCGTCCAAGTGTCGAGATGCGGTAATTTCACGCGCAGCACAGCGGCCTGAATCGAGTCGAGCCGACTGTTGATGCCGACAACCTGATGGTAGTAGCGGGGTTCCATGCCGTGCACGCGAAGGAGCTTGAGCGACTGGGCAATATCGTCTCGGGTGGTCGTAAGAAATCCGCCGTCACCGATGCCACCAAGGTTCTTGGTGGGATAGAAGCTGAAGCAGCCAACATCGCCCAGGGATCCAGAGCACCTGCCGTTCCATGTTGAAAGAATGGACTGAGCGGCATCTTCAACAACCGGTACGCCAGCCGCCTTTGCGATGAAAAGCAAGGCGTCCATGTTGGCCGTGCGGCCAAAAAGATGGACAGGAATGATTGCCTTGGAGCGTTTGCTGAGCTTGCGTTCAACATCGGCGGGATCAATCAGGAAGGTGACAGGATCGATATCGGCGAAAATCGGCACAGCTCCGAGTCGCGTGACGGCGCTGGCCGTGGCAAAGAATGTGTAACTAGGGAGGATGACTTCGTCGCCTGGCTGGATGTTCAGAGCCATCAGTGCCAGGAGCAACGCGTCGCTCCCGGAGGCGCAGGAGAGAGCGTGTGGCACGCCCAGCACCCTGGCGAGTTCACTTTCCAGTTCGTTGACATCCGGGCCTAGGATAAACCGGCCCGAATCGCAGACACGTTCGATCGCCATGCGGATCTCTTCGCGCAAAAACGCATACTGCCGATCGAGGGCCAGCAAGCCAACGGAGGGCAGGAGGACGGCGGCATCGGGACGGTTGTCGGTTGAGTGAGCCGTTTTCCCAGTGGCGTTTGCGGGCAGAATCGTAGGGCTTGGGCGAATCATGTGGGGGGCTGCTCCGTGGCGATTGGGTGAACTGGGTTGCGGCTTCTCTTCACAACGCGTTGGGGTCGTTGTTTCCAGATCGTCACAATCGCCACAGTCGCTACAGTCATTTCAGGGTTTGACAAAAAATCCTCAGGCCGCTTGCCTGCGGGGAAGTTCGGGGAATAGGGCACTTTTGGCAGAGCCGTCAAGGCCAAGGACGCCAAGCCAAGCCGTTAAGGCCGGCAGGATGGCTGCGGTTGGTGGCTTGAAAAAGGCAAAATGGCGATTTTTTGCTGACTTGCCAAAATAGGAAAGTTGACACGGCTCGGCAGGCACCTTAAAGTCTTACGGTTTGGAAGTCTCGCGGGAGTTCTGCATGCATGTGCGGCCCGCCGAGGAGCAGGTGGAGTAGCGAGGTTGGCCGATGCAGTCGTGGCATCGCCAACGCAAGTTGGATGGGACCTATTACGCTCATTGATTTAGGGCAGATCGCCCACCAGCTCGGGCTGCCAGCAGCCGGTGTGGAAGCCGCCGTGCAGTTGCTCGACGAGGGCAACACTGTGCCGTTCATCACGCGCTATCGCCGTGATCCGACGGGCGGTCTGGACGAACTCGACATCCGCAGGATTGCCGAGTGCATCGCCAAGGCTCGACAGCTCTCCGACCGCAAGCAAACGATCATGCGGACGATCGAGGGTCAAGGGAAATTGACGCCCGAACTCGAGGCCGCCGTCAAGGCAGCCGAAAACTCCAAGCAACTCGAAGACCTCTATCTTCCATTTAAGCCCCGCAAGCTTTCGTTGGCAGAGATCGCCCGGCAGCGCCGCCTGGAACCTCTGGCAAGAGAAATTGTGGCGGCCGATCCGATCACGATCGATCTCGATAAACGGACGGCGGATTTCATTGATGCCGACGGTCAGGTAGCCACTGGCGCCGATGCGCTACTGGGGGTGGGCCATATTATCGCCGATGACTTCAGCGAACGCGCCGATGTACGACAACGGCTCCGCAGCATTCTCTACAAAAAAGCAAATCTTAAGAGCCAGCGGATGGAGAGCGAAGGCAAGGCTCTGTCAAAAGATGAAAAGCACTTTCGCGATTACTTTGACTATACAGAACATGTGCAGCGAGTGCCGCCGCATCGGGCTCTGGCGATCAACCGAGGCGAACGGGCTAAGCTCCTCAAGGTGCGGATCGATGGGCCAACGGAGGAGTTGCAGGCTGCCGCCGAGGAGATGCTCGTGCCTGCCGACCACCCGCACGCTGATTTTCTCAAAGGGTGCGTTCGCGATGCCTTGGCACGGCTGGTGCTGCCGAGCCTTGATCGGGAAATTCGTCGCGAGATCACGCAATACTGTGAATCCCACGCCGTCGAAGTCTTTGCCAGAAACCTCCGCAACTTACTGCTGCAACCTCCTTTTGCCGGCCGCCGCGTGCTGGCGCTGGATCCAGGCTTCAAAAGCGGCTGTAAGGCCGTCGTGATCGATGAGTGCGGCAATCCGCTGGAACATGCGGTGCTGCACATTATCGGCCAAAAGGAGAAGCGGGACGAAGCCGCCAAGAAAATAGTAGAGCTCGTCACGACGCACGGCTGCACCGTTGTCGCCGTTGGCAATGGCACTGCCGGCCGCGACACAGAGTCGCTCGTCGCGGAGTTAGTTGCCGGCGAGTTGAAGCCGCTGGATGTCGGTTACGTGATCGTCAACGAGGCCGGAGCCAGCGTCTATTCAACGAGTGCCTATGCCCGCGAAGAATTGCCTGGTCACGAGGCCGCCGTGCGCGGAGCCATATCGATTGGCCGCAGGCTGCAAGATCCTCTTTCCGAATTGGTCAAGATTGAGCCGGCGAATATTGGCGTTGGTCTGTACCAGCACGATGTCAAGGCGCGTCACCTGCACGCATCCCTCGATGCGGTCATCGAGAGTTGCGTGAATTACGTTGGTGTCGATGTCAATACGGCCAGTCCGGCCCTGCTGCGGTATGTCTCGGGCTTCAATCAGACGATGGCCAGAGGCTTTCAGGAATGGCGCAGTAAGCACGGCGCTTTTACCTCCAGGCAGCAGTTTTTGGAGGTGCCTGGTTTTGGTGAATCTGCCTTTGTGCAGGCGGTGGGGTTTCTAAAGATCACCGGTGGTATCAATCCGCTCGACTCGACATGGATTCATCCGGAGAGTTACAGCATCGCTGAAAAAGTGCTTGTCAGGCTCGGCGGCACTCCGGAAGATCTTGCCAGTCGGCAGCAGGCAGAAGTTCTTGCCGAACGAGCCGCCAACCTAGATTTACAGACGCTTTCCGGCGAACTCGGCGTGGGTCGGCTGTTGCTCGCAGATATCATCGAACAACTTGCTCGGCCGGGCCGCGATCCTCGCGACGATCTGCCGAAGCCATTTTTTAAGAAGGGCGTACTTAAGCTTGAGGATTTAGAACTCGGGATGGAACTGCTCGGCTCGGTTTTGAATGTCGTCGATTTCGGCGCTTTTGTTGACATCGGCATGCACGACAGCGGCTTGGTGCACATCAGCCAACTCTCCAACCGTTATGTTCGCGATCCGCATGATGTTGTCAGCGTCGGTCAGATCGTCAAGGTCTGGGTGCTCGAACTCGATAAGGCCCGCCGTCGCGTCGCGCTCACGATGATCTCACCCGCCCAGCAACTCGAGCAGCAACAACAGCAACAGCGACAGCAGGAAGCCTCGCGGGGTGATGGACGGCAGCGCGAAGGGGGTGGCAATTCACGATCGCGGCGCGAAGGTGCTCGCCAGCAGGCTCGCGGAACAGACTTGCAGGCAGGACACGCTGTCCCAGTTCAGTCGGGTCAGTCGGGCGACCAATCATCGAGCGACGGCCAGGGTCGAGGTGGTCAACCTCGTCCTTCGCAGCCGTCTCGCGGTCGCGGCCGTGACAGTCGTCCTGCTCGAGAGCAGCAACCCAGAACCTACACGGCAGTCACTTCAAACAAACCGGCCGCACCGATTACCAAGGCGATGAAAGAGGGCAAAGAACCACTGCGGACATTCGGCGATTTGAAGCAGTTCTTTGCGAAGCCAGCGCCACCGCCAGAGACGAGTGATCCCAAAGAGAACCCGCCGGCCGCTAGTGCTAGTTGAGTGCGAGGCGGAGTCGATCGGCAAAACTGCTTCGACTGTCGCCGCAAAAAGTTTGCGGCTTAACGCTCGCGGAATGTGATCCGCCCCTTGGTGAGGTCGTAGGGTGAGAGTTCGACCTTGACCTTGTCGCCTGGCACAATGCGAATAAAGTTTTTTCGCATCTTCCCGGCAACGTGCGCGTTGACGATGTGTCCTCCAGTGATTTGCACGCGGAATCGCGTGTTGGCAAGGGCCTGCGTGACAACGCCTTCCACTTCGAGAGCCTGCTCTTTTTCCGGCATTCTTTTTCCTAACGGGGACTCAAATTGAACTCTGGGAAATGTATCGGTCAACCACAGATCAGTCTAGTCGCCACTGCTTTCCAACGCCCCACACTCCAGTGCATCGGCCCAGAAGTGCCGATGGGCTCGTGGAAGACCGTGATCGCAGCGGCGATCACGAAGCGTCGTCGGCCATTGCTTGGGGCACAGATCCCGACGCCTTCCACTTCAAGTAGGCATCGAAGAAGCCGTCCAGATTACCGTCGAGCACGCTTTGAAAATTGCCCACAGAGTGGCCAGTGCGTTGATCCTTCACTCGCTGATCAGGATGGAGAAAATAATTACGAATCTGTGAGCCGAAGCCAGTCTTTGGTTGCTGCTTGTAGCGGGCAAGTTGCTCTGCCTCGCGTTTTTCCTCATCCATCCGCGCAATGCGTGCCCGCAACATCTTGATGGCAGTGGCACGGTTTTTGTGTTGGCTGCGCTCGCTTTGACACTGCACCACGATGCCTGTCGGAAAATGGGTGAGGCGAATCGCGCTCGATGTTTTATTGACGTGCTGCCCACCGGCACCGCTGGCGCGAAAAACATCTTCCCGAATGTCTTCGTCGCGAAGTTCGATTTCGGTGTTGTCGTCGGCGATCTCTGGCGCGACATCGACTGCCGCAAAGCTTGTCTGTCGCTTTCCTTCGGCATTGAAGGGGCTGATTCGCACCAGTCGGTGAATTCCCATTTCCCCGCGCAGGTAGCCGTAAGCCCACGGCCCACGAACAGCAATTGTGGCGCTCTGGATGCCGGCCACGCCGTCGTCCTGACGGTCGAGCAGCTCAATCGTATAGTCGCGTTTGGAGGCCCATGTCGAATACATGCGCAAAAGCATTTCTGCCCAGTCGTTGGCATCGGTGCCGCCGTCCCTGGCGTTGATGGAAACCAGCGCGTCGAATGAATCGTAGGGGCCTGAGAGAAGCGAGGCGAGTTCCAATGCGTCTATGAGTTTTCCAAAGCGGTCGGCCTCACCAGCCAGATCTCCTTCGAGCGAGCAGTCCTCGCGGGCGAGTTCTTCGAGAGCCTCTAAATCGTCGCTGACGGCGATGGCCTCTTCAATCGGCTTGAGGATCGAGTTGAGGGCTTTGAGCGATGCGACAGTGGTCTGAGCCTTTTCGCTATTCGACCAAAAGTCGATCTGCCCCATGGCGTCTTCGATCTGAATCGCTTTTTTCTTGCGACCAGCGTAGTCAAAGAGAGTCTCGGAGTTGGAGGAGCCGATCGCGAATCGATTCAGAGCGGTTGAAGAGAGCGGTATCCATGGAAAGTCATTCAATGCTTGTGCGAGAGGGAAGAAATAGAAACCGTCACGCCGCTATTCTACGCATCTTTACTCTGGTAGAGAAGGCTGCATCGAATGCAGGGCGGGGTTCTTGGGCCAGCAGATCTTTGAGCAGTCATTTTCAAACGCGGACAACGCAACTGCCGGCGAGGCGGCGAATGAGCCGACGCATTTCCAGCACGCCGATTGTGGATAGCACCTGCGATGCAGCCAAGCCGCTGCCCTCGATGACAGTGTCGATGGCAGTCGGTTCTGGGCCGATGGTATCGAGCACCAGGCGCTCCATGTTGCTGAGCTGTAATTCCGCGGGACTCTTAACGCTGCGTCCGTCGGGAGTCGTTGTGGTTTCAAAGAGCGGCCCAAATTCTTCCAGAATATCGTCGACGCTGCCCACGAGTGTGGCGCCATCACGCAGCAGTTGGTGGCAGCCTCGCGACATCCGGCAATCAATCGCCCCCGGCACGGCAAACACCTCTCGTCCCTGCTCAGTGGCCAGCCTCGCTGTGATCAACGCACCAGATCGCTCCGATGCCTGGACGACGACCGTGCCCAGCGACATCCCCGAGACGATTCGATTGCGTTGTGGAAACGCCCCCGGCAGCGGTTCGCCCAGTGGCGGGGCCTCGCTGATGACTGCCCCACGGCAGATGATCTCGTGGGCCAGTTCGGCGTGCTCAGGTGGATAGATGTTGAGCACACCGCTACCCAGGACGGCGATTGTACGACCACCGGCGGCCAGTGCGCCGCGATGTGCTGCGGCGTCGATGCCGCGGGCTAGGCCGCTGATCACCGTGTAGCCAGCACGGGCCAGGCTCGACCCGAGTTGCTCGGCAATCTTGAGGCCGTAAGAGGTGGCGTGCCTTGCGCCGACGATGGCCACGGCGAGTGCATCGCAGGGCAGCAGGTCTCCACGCACAAAGAGCAGGCCGGGGGGATCGCTGATCTGCGATAAAAGCCCCGGATAGCCGGCACTCCCCGCCAGAATGATCCGAATCGATTTTTTGCGACACATCTCAATCACTCGATCGGCAGTCGGATCATCGGTCAGCGTGGGAATCAAATTGGCCAGCTTTCGGCCGACCCTGCTCACGCTGGCGATTTCGTCGGCTCTGGCTGCAAACACGCCGGCCGGCGTGCCAAATCGCTCCAAGAGCAACTGCCGCAAGCGTGAACCCACACCCGGCACGCAGGCCAGTCGTACATGATCGCGAAAGCTGTCGGAGAGAACATCGCTTGAGGCGAGCGGCTGGGCCACCTTTTCAGACACGCGTTGGACCCTCATAAAGAAGAAGTGAACATTTGTTCCGTTGTAGTCCATTTTGTGGCGCGCGTCAAATTATTAGCGGGAGCCACGCGACCGGAGCGGAGCTGTGCCTGAAAAGCCCGGAGCGCGAGCGACGGGGAGACGAATGAAAAACCATCGCAAAAATGTGGCGGCACAAGCACTATCGCGGTTGGTGGCCGGGAGGTTTGTGGTTTCCTCGCGTTCAGCGTCCCTCGCTAGCGCTACGGGCTTGTCAAAATCCCAGAAAGCATGGAGTGCTCTGTGCCTGAAAAGCCCGGAGCGCGAGCGACGGGGAGACGAATGAAAAACCATCGCAAAAACGCGGCAGCACAAGCACTATCGCGGTTGGTGGCCGGGAGGTTTGTGGTTCCCTCGCGTTCAGCGTCCCTCGCTAGCGCTACGGGCTTGTCAAAATCCCAGAAAGCATGGAGTGCTCTGTGCCTGAAAAGCCCGGAGCGCGAGCGACGGGGAGACGAATGAAAAACCATCGCAAAAACGCGGCAGCACAAGCACTATCGCGGTTGGTGGCCGGGAGGTTTGTGGTTCCCTCGCGTTCAGCGTCCCTCGCTAGCGCTACGGGCTTGTCAAAATCCCAGAAAGCATGGAGTGCTCTGTGCCTGAAAAGCCCGGAGCGCGAGCGACGGGGAGACGAATGAAAAACCATCGCAAAAATGCGGCGGCACAAGCACTATCGCGGTTGGTGGCCGGGAGGTTTGTGGTTTCCTCGCGTTCAGCGTCCCTCGCTAGCGCTACGGGCTTGTCAAAATCCCAGAAAGCATGGAGTGCTCTGTGCCTGAAAAGCCCGGAGCGCGAGCGACGGGGAGACGAATGAAAAACCATCGCAAAAATGCGGCGGCACAAGCACTATCGCGGTTGGTGGCCGGGAGGTTTGTGGTTTCCTCGCGTTCAGCGTCCCTCGCTAGCGCTACGGGCTTGTCAAAAAAGTCGGGATGCCGCATCGAGGGGCGAGGCGACAAGCCGGTTAACCCGAGGCGATTTTGAGTTCCACGAGGTGCTGCGCTGTGCCGACGAGACGATCCCAGTTTTTTTCGACATATTCGGGCGGGCCGCCAATCTGAGCCACAGCCAGAGCGACATCCTCTGTGGGCACCATCTCAATGGCATCCCACGGACACACCTTTAGCTCGTATGGATTTGTCTTTTTGCCGGGTATGTGCACGCAGACATCGCACCCGACGCAGCGTTCGACATCGATCTCACACCAGCTCTGAAGGTTGTGAAACTGGTCGTACTGCTGCACCTTAATGATGCAGTCAACCGGACAGACTTCCAAGCAGGCCTCACAGCCGGTGCAATTATCAGCATTGATAACGGCCAGTTCCTTCGGCAGTTTTTTGCGGGGGCCTTGCTTTGCCATACGTTTCACAATCGGCAGGTAGGAGGGGATTTCTTCAGCCGCTCTTGTCTTACAGCTCTATAGTAGCCAGCGGGTTTGTAGTGGAAAAGGGGGACTGCCCCCAAGACGCCAGCGGAAGGCGTTTTCCCCAGAGATTCAGAGGCTCAAACTCAGGCCAGCCGCGCGGAATCCTACGGACCCCTTAGACCGTTTCACCCCGGACGAGATCGTCTGGGGTCTGGCGGGTGCGGACGAGGCGGGCTTGGCCGTCATCGATCAAAACTTCGGCCGGCAGAGGTTTGGAGTTGTAGTTGCTGGCCATCACAAAGCCGTATGCTCCGCAGGTTTCAATGACCAGATAGTCCCCCACAGCCGCTGCCGGTAGAGCCCGTGTTTCTACGAAGCCACCATCCTGCTGCGTGAAAATGTCGCCCGATTCACAGAGCGGCCCGCCTACAACAACATCCTCGACCAGCTCCTCTTCCGCAGGGCCGCGAGCGGTTTGGCTGTGCGACTCTTTCGCTGGACAAAGACTCATCGGATGCCATGAGCCGTAGAGCACGGGCCGAGCCAGTGTGTTGAAGCCAGCATCGACGAGCAGATATTTTTTTGTCCCTTGACGCTTGATCGCCCGCACCTCGGTGATCACCGATCCCGCTTCGGCGGTGAGGTAACGGCCCGGTTCAATCTCCAAGCGGATGCGGTGGCCAAACCGCTCCTCCAATCGCTTGCGAGTTGCGTCCCAGAGCGAGAAATAACCGCCAAGGTCGGCGTGTACCTCGTCGGGCTTGTACGGCACCGGCAGCCCGCCTCCGGCGCTGATGGTCGTCAGAGATCGGCCAATCTCATGGGCCACACGTTCCAAGGCCTCGGCGACTTCCGCCAGATGCACTAGATCCGCGCCACTGCCGATGTGCATGTGAAGCCCGCTCACGCAGAGGCCGGCCCACTCAGCCCGCCGCAGCACATCCGGAATCTCCTCGTGCCAGATGCCGTGCTTGGAGCCCTCGCCGCCGGTGTTTGTTTTCTGGCTGTGGCCATGGCCAAAGCCGGGATTCACGCGCAAGGTCACATGCGCGCCAGGCACGCGCGCGGCGAGTTGTTCAAGCATATCGGCCGAGCCGCAGTTGACGGGGAGGCCCAGCCTCGCCACGACATCAAGGCTGTCGCGATCAAAGATGTCGGCCGTGTAGACGACTGGGTGCACGGGCGGCAAGCCGTCAGCCGATGGCGTTAGAATGGCGTGCGTTGGATAGCCTGCCTTTTGGGCGCGGTGGATTTCACCTGTGCTGACAGCATCGACCATCACCCCCTCGCTGCGAATCAGATTGAGCACGGCCAGATTGGAGCAGGCCTTTTGAGCAAATCGAATCGTATCCCAAGCGGCTAGATCGCGGCAGCGGCGGCGGATCATCAAAGCGTCATAGACATAGAGCGGCGTGCCGTAGGTCTGAGCGAGTTGGGCGACGCCTACCCCGGCAATTTGCCGGCGAATGCCCGGGGAAATACGGTCTGTCAGTGTGTCAGTTTGATTTTTAAGGCCGGCAGAAGTCACGAGTTTTATTCCAGCGGAGGATATCAAAGGCAGGCCGTGCATTCAGAGTTGAGTGCCCAGCAAAGCGTTATTTTAAACCGGAATCCCTGTTCAGTCCAATCGGCGAGAGCGGCAGATGGAGAGCACTTCTCTCAGGTGCCAGTGGAACTTCAAAAGACAATCCCATCTCGTTTTTTGAGAACGCGTGGCTCTCTTCAAAAGTGTCTCCGGCGAGGCATGTGCTCCGGGATTATCGCCGTGCGGGTAGCGGGAGCGGAAATCCACGGGGCAGCGGCACGCCCCCCAAGCCTGCGCCCGGCCTGGCCTCTGCTGGTGCCGCCAGCGTCAGGGCCTACGCATCGAATTGGCTCCGGAAGTCCTGGAGTGGTATCATTTTCCGCTTGGCGTGCGGTTATTTGAAGAGTAGCCAGGATGGCTGCGATCCTCGCACGCGTGCTTGCGAAGGAAGTGGC
>Ga0209702_10002441_pt1 | contig 32424 bp, 27 predicted proteins | sample FRY01_FD_187210 | JGI IMG/M metagenome (GOLD analysis project Ga0209702, IMG submission 187210) | Freshwater microbial communities from Lake Fryxell liftoff mats and glacier meltwater in Antarctica - FRY-01 (SPAdes) (version 2) | ecosystem: Environmental > Aquatic > Freshwater > Ice > Glacier...
CGCAAGCGAAGGAATGTCCAATTTCCAAGGAGGGGGGAAGGGAGAAGGGGAGATTTGGGATTGAGGGGCCTCTGAGGAATCTCGGAGCGGCGGGGGAGGGCTGGGAACTGCTTAGGATGCCTAAATTATTTAAAATTATTGAATTCCACCTTGCCTTTAGTGTTCTGGTTGGAGACTCTATGGGGGTTGAGGACCGTCCGGAAGAGGCGGTGCTGAGCCTCATGGCAAAGTCTAAAAACAGAGCGAAGAGTGGGGGTGCAGGCGAGTCACGTCTGCCGCGGGAGGTGCTGGGAGTGGTGTTTGTGGGGATGGGGTTGTTGCTGCTGCTTTCCTTGATATCCTACACGCCGGGGGACTTGCCGATGCGGGTACCGGTGGTGGGATGGAATTGGTTGGAGAACTATGCGTTGGAGGATGCGGCGAATGCGCCGCGGCATAATTTGATCGGGCCGGTGGGGGCTTTGATCGGCTTTGCGGAGATTCAGTTGTTTGGGGCGGCGGCGTATTTGTTGCCGGTGGCCTTACTGTGGATGGGCATTGCGAAGCTGGCGCTGGGAGCGCGGTTCACCTGGCGGACCTGGACGGGGTTGGGCGTGTTGCTGGTGAGTGGGGCGTGCATCCTGGGGGTGCATCCGTTGTTTTTTGAGCATTGGGAAGGGCGTTACGTGATCGTGGGAGCGGGCGGGGCGCTGGGCAAGGGGCTGGGGCAGTTCGTCTTCAAGAACCTGTTGAACACGGCGGGGTCGATGATCGTGTTGGGGACGGTGTATCTGGTGAGCCTCTTCCTGCTGCTCGGCGTGCATCCGGTGAAATTTGTGAAAGCGGTGTATGCGTGGACTCTGGAGTGGTGGGCGACGCGTGGAGAGCGGAAGACGGCGAGACTTGAAAAGGCGGAGAAGGAGGAGCGTGAGGCGGTGAAGCGGGCCGCGGCGGAGGCGCGGGAAAAGCGCCGGGCGGGAGTGGAGGCGCCGGATGTGGACATCGTGCTCTCCAAGGCGAAGATGGAGCCGAACGGGCAGGTGACGCTGCCCTTGCGGGAGACGCCGCGGCCACAGATTATTGATGCGCGGCAGCGGATCGCGCCGGCGGTGGGGTTGGGGGCGAAGCCGTTTGAGCGGAAGCGCCGGGGGCACACCACGCTGAGCACGGAGGGTTTCGAGGACTACGAACTGCCGGGCTTTGATTTGCTGGAGTATGAGGATGACGGGGAGCCGGTGGAGGACAACAGCGATGAGTTGCTGGCGATGCAGAAGACCATTGTCGATACCCTGAAGGCCTTCGGGGTGGAAGTGACGGCGGGGGACATCACGCGCGGGCCGACCATCACGCGCTACGAGGTCTATCCGAGCCTGGGGCTGCGGGTGAGCCGGATTTCGCAGTTGGAGCCGGATCTGGCGCGGGCCACGCGGGCCGAGCGGATCAACATTCTGGCTCCGATTCCGGGGAAGGACACGGTGGGGATCGAGCTTGCCAACGATGTGCGGATGCCGGTGGCCTTGCGGGAGCTGCTGCAGGATGACGAGTTCCGGAGTTCGAAGAAGAAGATCCCGCTGGCGCTGGGCAAGGACGTCTATGGCAAGGCGGTGATCGGTGATTTGGCGGCGATGCCGCACTGCCTGGTGGCGGGAGCGACGGGGGCGGGCAAGTCGGTCTGCATCAACTCGATCATCGCGAGCATGCTCTTCAAGTTCGGGCCGGACGAGTTGCGGTTCATCATGATCGACCCGAAAGTGGTGGAGATGCAGATGTATGCGAACCTGCCGCATCTGGTGGTGCCGGTGGTGACGGATCCGCGCAAGGTGGTGGGGGCGTTGAAGTGGTGTGTGAACGAGATGGAGCGGCGATACCGGGTCTTTGCGAAGCTGGGAGTACGGAATTTCGACAGCTTCAACAATCGTCCGCGGGAGGATCAGGTGGAGGAGGTGGAGTTGGAGTTGGTGGAAGAAGAAGAGGTCGATCCGGAGCATATTGATTCGATTGCGGCGGCGCTGGAGGACGGGGAGTTGGGGCCGATGGATACGGGGGACGAAGAAGAGGATGAGGTGGACGAGGTGCCGGATCGGTTTCCCTACATTGTGGTGATCATTGACGAGTTGGCGGATCTCATGCAGACCGCGCCGGCGGACGTGGAGATGTGCATTGCGCGGATCGCGCAGAAGGCCCGGGCGGCGGGGATTCATTTGATCGTGGCCACGCAGACGCCGCGGGCCGACGTGGTGACGGGGATTATCAAGGCGAACATTCCGAGTCGGATCGCCTTCCAGGTGTCATCGGCTCTGGACAGCCGGGTGATATTGGACAGCAAGGGAGCGGAGAAGCTATGTGGGAAGGGCGACATGCTGTTCCTGCCGCCGGGGTCGGCGAAGTTGGAGCGGTCGCAGGGGGCGTTTGTTTCGGACTCGGAGGTGGAGGCGTTGGTGAAGTTCTGTTCGAACCAGGCCGAGCAGCGGTTTGAGAAGAGTATTCAGGAGAGCATTGAGTCGGGTGGGGAGAGCGGGGATGACGGCGAGGATGTGTCCGATGCGGACGAGGAGATTTTGCAGAAGTGCATCGAGGTGGTGTTGCAGGAGCAGAAGGCGAGTACTTCGCTGTTGCAGCGGCGGCTGCGGCTTGGGTACACCCGGGCGGCGCGGATGATCGACATTTTGGAGCAGCGCGGGGTGGTGGGGCCGGCGGACGGGGCGAAGCCGCGGGAGATCCGCATGGGTGCGGAGGCGGGGGTGGAGTAGGGGAGCGCGGCTCGGGGCTCGGGGGAGCATCGACATTCCTGTCGAAAGGGGGGAGCGGGGCTCGGGGGAGGGGAGGATGGCGGGAAGCGGTTAGAGGAGCGGTTCGGCCGACCACAGTGCGGCGTTGATCTTGAAGTCGATGGCGCAGCCTTCCCGTTGGCGGGCGGCAAGCCAGGGGCGCAGGTCGTCGAGAGGGACGAGGTGGACGCGGATGTCTTCGCTGTCGGTGCCGCCGCCGGGTCCGGTGCGGGTGAGGCCGGTGGCGAGGTAGAGGTGGGTGAACTCGCTGGTCATCCCGGGGGAGGTGGGAGAGGCGAGCAGTTCCGTCATGCTTGCGGCATGGTAGCCGGTTTCTTCGAGGAGTTCGCGCCGGGCGGTGTCGGCGAGGGATTCGCCGCGATGGGCGGGTTCGTCGCCGACCAGACCGGCGGGGATTTCGATGACGGATTTCTGGATGGGGATGCGGAACTGCTCGACGAGAATCACTTCGCGGGCAGGAGTGATGGCGAGGATGCCGACACAGGCCTCGGAGTTGGGGCGTTGGACAAAGTCCCAATGGCCGATGCGATAGACGCCGAGCCAGGGGGATTCGAAGAGGGTTTCTATTTGGGGCACACCGAATGTTTACCTAAAATCGCTGCTCGGTGCGAGACTGCGGATCAGTCCCCGATCCTCAGCCGCTGGAAGCGGTGGACTTCGGTGGTATTGGGGGACATTTTTCGGTTTGGGCTGGGCAGGTTGGGGGGCGGCGGAGGTTTTCCTCGTGCCGTGGAGGGGAATGGTGGCGGAGGCGAGGCTGTGGAGGAGCGCAAGGAGGGGCGTGATGGGGTTGGGACCACTGTCGGCGGAGCGGAATCCCCTAAAAAGCAGGTATTTTCCTGAGATATGGCGAAAAAAGGCGACCGGGAACGTATTCCCGGTCGCCTTGTTTGGATTGACTGCAAAATGCAGACGGCACCAGCCTAGCCTGTCTTTTGGCCGCGTCCAGAACTTCCTTTGCTGACGGTTTGTGATTGGCGGGAGGAAGGGGAAAGGGGATGGTGGGGGGGTGTGGAAGATCCTGTTGTTGGTGTCGTTGTTGCCGACAGTGGTGGCGGTGTTGGTGCGGAAGTGGCTGTGTGACCGGGTGGTGCGGCGGTATGAGGGGCACCGGACGAACCGGAGCGGACGGGAGTTGGCGGAGGGTTTGTTGAAGGCGGCGGGTCAGGGGGCGACGATCAGCCTTGCGGAGAAGCGGAAGGCGGGGGTGGTGGTGGATCCGCCGCAGTTGGTGTTGTCTTCGGAGTTGGCGGAGGCCAGGGACGTGGTGTCGCTGGGGAAGGTGGCGGCCTTGACGGGGCAGGCCTTGGTGGCGGCGGATCAGCCGCAACTGATGAGGTGGCGGCAGTGGGTGCTGCGCTTCAGTTGGGCCTTTCCGGTCTTCACCGCAGTGGTGCTGGTCTTTGCGGTGGTGGTGGCGAAGTTGGCGGCGCCCTGGGCGATCGTGATCTTGTTGGGGGCCTTGGGATTGGCGAGTGCGCTGTCCCTGGCTTCGGTGATGATCGAGGTGGAGGGTGCGAAGTTGGTGCAGGACTTGATGGAGCGGTCGCGGGTCCTGCCGCGGCGGGATGAGGAGGAGGAAGTGGGGCTTTGTTGTCGGGCCATGGCCTATCGCCAGGTGGTGCCGGGGGCGGTGGAGTGGATGTTTTAGCCGCAGTGCGGCGGATATTGGTTATTGAGTGAGGGGTTATTGGGGGGGGAGAAAGGGCTGGAAGGAGGGGGGGGATCGGTTAGGGTGATCGGGAGTCCTTGGAAGGGATTCGTATTTCCAACCAATGAAACTGAAATTTTGCGGAGCGGCGGGGACGACGACGGGGTCACAACATCTTTTGGAGGTCAATGGGCAGCGGATTTTGCTGGATTGCGGGCTGTATCAGGGACGGCGGAAGGATCAATATGAGGTGAACTGTTGTTTCCCGCATTTTAATCCGGCGGAAGTGGACGTGGTGGTGTTGTCGCATGCGCACATTGATCACAGCGGGAACCTCCCGAATTTGTGTTCGAAGGGATTTGCGGGAAACATCTATGCGACGTTTGCGACGAGGGATCTGTGCCAGATCATGTTGGCGGACTCGGCGCACATTCAGGAGAAGGACACGGAGTGGCTGAACAAGAAGCGGAAGAAGTCGGGGGAGCCGTTAGTGGAGCCGCTTTACACGAAGGAGGAGGCGGAGGAGTGCATGCGGCAGTTCGTGAACATCGGTTATGAGCGGGCCCTGCCCATCGCAAAGGGGGTGACGCTGACCTTTTTGGATGCCGGGCATATTCTGGGGAGTGCGCAGGTCTTGCTGGAGATTGAGGACGAGGCGGACGGGCAGACGAAGCGCTTGTTGTTTTCGGGGGATGTGGGGCGCGGGGGGAATGAGATCCTGCGCGATCCGGTGGCGGCGGAGAACGTGGACTTTCTCCTGATGGAGAGCACCTACGGGGGGCGGGAGCATGAGTTACCGACGGGGGCGGGGAAGCACATCGCGACGATCATCAACCGGGCCATTGAGCGGAAGGGGAAGATCATCATTCCGGCCTTTGCGGTGGAGCGGACCCAGGCGCTGCTTTACGTGCTGCACCAGTTGTTCGAGGAGGAATTGATTCCGGACCTTCCGGTGTATGTGGACAGTCCCCTGGCGGTGAATGCGACGGAGATCTTCCGGTTGCATCCGGAGTGTTTCAACGAGGAGGTGTATCGCTTTCTGTTTGAGAAGCGAAATCCGTTCGGGTTCGAGGGGCTGACCCTGATCCGGGACGTGAAGAAGTCGAAGGAGCTGAACGCTTCGCACGAACAGTGCATCATCATTTCGGCCTCGGGGATGTGTGAGGCGGGGCGGATCCTGCATCACCTGCGCAATGGCATCGAGGACCCGAAGAACACGATCCTGTTCATTGGATACTGTGCGGAGAACACCCTGGGGTGGAAGATCCGGGAGCATTGGGACAAGGTGAAGATCTTTGGGGATGAGTTCAAGTTGAAGGCGAACGTGGAGATCATGGATTCCTTTTCCGGACATGCGGACCACTCGGAGTTGATGGACTATTTCCATGCGATGACCGGGTCGAGGAAGAAGGTTTGGTTGATTCACGGAGAGAAGACCTGCCTGGAGGCGCTAAGCGAGGCCTTGAAGAAGGAGCATGAGGGGGAGGTGGAGATCGGGGTGTTGGGGAACACGGTGACATTTTAGGAATGCCGGAGGGGCCGGGGTGGTGGTTCCGTTTTCGTCCGGCGGCTGCGCGTAGGCGTCAGGCTTGTGTCCCTAGCCAGCAGGGGGCGGCATTTGGGATTTGGAACTTGTGGATTGGAAATTTCCAAGAGTGAACCTGGTGGTGATGTCGAATTTCCACGAACCAATTTCCAAATAAGTTCCAGTCGGAAATTTCAAAAGCCAAACGAAGAGGAAGAAGCGGACTAGTGAATTTGGTAGTGGAGTAACAGTTGGGAATCAGATTCTGGATTTGAAATTTATTTGGAACTTGGTGCGTGGAAATTTTCAGGAGGTAGCTTCGGCGGGCAATGGCCCCGCCCTCATTGAGGGCGATGACCAGTTCCGCATTCACCATGCCGAACACATTTGGTTGGAAACCGCCGCCACGGGTTGGAGGGCATGCGACCGGGACGGTCACGCCACTGTGCGGGGGATTTGGCTGGGCGGTTGGGAAACCGCCGCCACGGGTTGGGGGGCATGCGACCGGGACGGTCACGCCACTGTGCGGGGGATTTGGCTGGGCGGTTGGGAAACCGCCGCCACGGGTTGGAGGGCATGCGACCGGGACGGTCACGCCACTGTGTGGGGGATTTGGCTGGGCGGTTGGGAAACCGCCGCCACGGGTTGGAGGGCATGCGACCGGGACGGTCACGCCACTGTGTGGGGGATTTGGCTGGGCGGTTGAAAACCGCCGCCACGGGGGGCAAATAGCGGTTGATTTCTCCGGGGAGGGGGGCTAGGAAAGCCATCCGTTCGCGGGAAAAGCTCGGTTAGCTCAGCGGTAGAGCGCTACCTTCACACGGTAGATGTCACTGGTTCAAATCCAGTACCGAGTATTCCTCGTTCAACGGGACGGCTGGAGGTGGGGATATCGGGCTTGGGGGAAGCGGGGTGGATTGTGTAGAAGAGTCGCCGTGGAAGCGCGGATTGGATTCAAAGTCATGAGACGGTTGCGGTTTTTGGCCGTGGGGATGCTGGTGTTGGGTTTGCTCTCCTGTGGAGGGGGGCCGAAGATCGGGATGAAGAGTCCGGGGCGGGCCTTCAAGGATGTGCAGGCGGGGGTGGCGCGGCATGGGGGGGACCGGGAAGAGGTGGATCTGGCGCGGGTGGAGTCGCTGCTGGCGAAGGCGGCGAAGTTGTCGCATGGGCAAAAAGAGAAGGCGGTGGGACATTATCTGGAGGGGGCCGAGGAGGCGCGTCGGGCGGGAGGGCCGGGGGGGGAGGCTTACTTTGCCCACGCGGTGGGACAGGCCAGTGCCTTGGTGCAGGAGTTGGGGGCGTGGACGGACGGGCGGTCGTTTCCCGGAGAGGGGCGGAGCTATCGGGTGGTGCTCGATGTGAAGGGACGCGGCGTGTTTGATCCGCGGCAATTTGATGTGCTGGTGCCGGTGGATCGCTTGAAGGTGGAGCGCCTGGGCGAGGAGGCCAGGCAGGATGGGCTGGGCGCGCCGATGGTGGCGGAGCGGGAGTGGACCGAGGCGCGGAAGCTGCAGAACCATTTCCTGCACAGCGGCGGGAGCGACACGGCGGTGACGATGTGGGCGGAGTTTGGCGCGGAGGGCGTGGTGACCTGTCGGTGCCTGAATCCGAGGAAGCAGCATCAACTGTCGGTGGATGGCACAAGGCGGGATGTGGCGGCCAACTACACCGCGCCGATTGCGACGACCGTGCTGGAGCAACGCTGGGGGAACTGGGGACTGAAGGGGGTGCTGAGTCCGGAGAGTTTTTTGGACAAGATCGGGCTCTATTCGCTGGAAGAACCGGATCCGGAGCGGATTCCGGTGATCATGGCGCACGGGTTATTGTCGAAGCCGGAGACCTGGACGGCGGTTTACAACTCATTGTTGGCTGATCGGCGGATCCGGGAGAACTATCAGTTTTACTTCTTCTACTATCCGAGCGGATTGCCTCCGATGTATCCGGGGGCTGGCTTGCGGCGGGAGTTGGAGGAGTTGCAAGCCCACCTGAAAAGTCGGGGTGGGGGGCGGAACATCGAGCGGATGGTATTGATCGGCCACAGCATGGGGGGGTTGATGGTGAGTGCGCAGGTGCGTGATTTCCGGGGGGCGTGGAACAAGATGTTCGTGTGTCCGTTGAGCGAGGCCTCGCTGAGTCCGGTGGCGCGGCAGGCGGTGCTGACCCTGTTTGAAACCGCGCCGCCGCGCTACGTGACGCGGGCGGTCTTTGTGGCGACGCCGCATCGGGGGAGCACCTTGGCGAACAACTGGATGGGTCGGATCGGATCGGCACTATCGCGGGTGCCGGAGAGCTTCATGAGTCTGCAGGCGCCGGAGTTGGTGGGTTCCATGACGGACTTCGGGCGGAGCGTGCTGCTGACGGCGGATCCGTTGGACGGGATCTACCGATTGCGGGAAGGCAATCCGGTGTTGAAGTTGACGGAGAATCGGCCGATTTCACGATGGGTGACCCTGCATTCGATCATTGGTGATGAGGGCCGGGGGGATACGCCGGAGAGCACCGACGGGATCGTGCCCTACCGTAGTTCGCATTTGGAGGGGGTGGATTCGGAGAAGATCGTGCCGTCGGGGCACAGTGCGCATCTGCATCCGGAGGGGAAGGCGGAGATCCGGCGGATCCTGCTGTTGCATTTGCAGGGGTGAGGGCCGCCAGGGGGCGTAAAAGGCTGATTATCAGTATTTTTCCCAAAAATAAGGAAATGACAGACGAAAGGGGGTGAATGTGGCATTTTACCCATGAACGATGCCGTCCAGCCCCCAGAGACTCGCTGATGCGTGGAAAGAGTGGCTTTCTGCCGAGGGTGGGAAGTTGTTGTTGTATGCGCGGAGTCGGACGAACACGGCGCAAGATGCGGAGGACTTGATGCAGGAGGCGCTGATTCGCCTGTGGGGGTATCAGGAGGAGCGGGGACACGTGCCGCCGGATCTGCCGCTGGCTTACTCGGTATTGCGGCTCTGTGGAATGGACTATGGGCGGAAGCAGGGGCGGCGGGCGAAGATGCAGCAGAAGATCATTCAGTTCCACGATTTTGACGAGCATTGGTTGGATCGTGGAGCGGAGGAGGATGAGGAAGCGGAGTTTTTGCGCGGGGCGGTGGAGGAGCTCACCGACAAGTTGCGGGAGGTGGTGACGATGAAGATTTGGGGGGGCTTGACCTTTGCGCAGATCGCGGAGGTCCTGAAAATTTCGCAGAACACGGCGGCATCGCGATATCGCTATGCGCTGGAGCAGTTGCAGAAGAGTCTCGGAAATTTGAAGGAGGCCCGGAATGGATGATTCCTTGAAAGCGCTGGAAGCCCGTCTGGAGCGGCTTGTGCCGAAGGGCCTGAGTGATCTGGGTCGGGAGCGGATGGAGGATCGGATCGATGAGTTGGCGGCGACGGTGGAGAGTGGAACGGATTTGAGTGGCTGGAAGTGGGGGACGGGAGCGGCTGCCGCGGTGGTGGCCCTGGTGGCGGCGTTTTGGTCCACGGGTCGTGAGGGGTCTGAAATCGCGGTGGTGGAAGTGCCGGCCGTGAAAATTTCGAAGCCTGCGGAAGTGGTCGCGGTGCGAACGGAAGAGGACCTGATGGAATTGTTGACCCTGAGTTTGACCCGTCACGTGGAGGCGCGGACGGACCGTGGATTTATGACTGCGGAGGGGGTGGAGGCTCCGCATCGTTACTGGAGCTACGAAGTGACGAATGATGAGGAGCTGATGGATTCCGAGAGCGGCTATGCGGTGCGGGTGGTGTCGCAGCATGAGGAATGGGTGCCGGTGGCGGTGACGAGTCTATGAACTTGGAAAGGCGATGAGAACAAAATCGACATGGAAACTCGGAGGGCTGGCACTGGTGATCATCAGTGGTGCGGGGCTGGTGACCGGGGAGGAGGCGGTGACGGTGCGCAAGCCGGATGCGGCAGGGGTTGTGTCGGCCGCGGAGAACCCCGACTCTCCGGCGAAGAAGGCGGCGAAGGATTTGTGGTTGGGAATCGCCGTGTCCAAGCCGGAGGCGGCCGTGCAGGCGCAGCTGCGGGAGATCCCGAGTGGGGTGGGGTTTGTAGTCGGTGAAGTGGCGAAAGGCGGTCCGGCAGAGGGGACGGGGTTGCGGGAATATGACTTTGTGTGGAAGATGAACGATCAGCTGCTGATCAATGCCGCCCAGTTTTGGACGCTTCTGAATCTGCAGAACGCGGGAGATACGGTAACTTTGACCATTCAGCGGAGGGGGGAGAACCAGGAGGTGGAGTTGAGTCTGGAGCAGCGCCCGGAGGATCAAAAGGGGCGGGCTTGGGCGGACACGCAGGTCATGTCGCCACCGATTCTTGGTTTGCCGACCCAGATGTACGATGTTCTGGGGCGGGTGGCGGAGCTGCGGGATGAGCAGGGGACGGTGCGGCTGTGGCGGACGGGGGAGGGCTTCAGTTGGGCCGAGTATGACAAATTTGAGCTGAAAATTCGTTCCGGAGAGTTGGTCGGGGCGGGGGTAGTGGCCTTGCCGCCGGATCTGGAGAAGAGCCTTCGGGCCAAATTGGAGGCCTTGATGAGAGGGTATGAGCAGGCGGAGCGGAACCACCAGGCCAGTGGCCGGGGGCCGCGGGTGAGGCGTGTGCCCAGCGAGAAGGACTCGCGGTAAAGGGGTTCGGGCGGGACAATCGGGCAACTCTTTCCTAAAAACCGTTGCCTTTTGTCGGGGGGGTTCTCATGGTCCGCGCCATGCATCCGGACGTGGAAAAATTGGTGGAATCGGGCCGCATTCCTGCTGCGGTCGGGGAAAGGCTCTCGCAATTGGCGCCGGGCAGTTTTTGTCTTCACAAGAGCTGGGGCTCTGGCAAGGTGTCCGGTTGGGATCTTTTCGGGGGTAAAGTGACCATTGATTTTGAGAAGGAGCCGGGTCGGGTGATGGGATTGAAGCTGGCTTTGGAGAAGACCGAGCCGATCGAGTCGACGGATTTCCGGGCGCACAAGATCGATCAGGAAGGAGAATTGAAGGAGCTGGCGCAGAGTGATCCTGCGGCGGTGGTGATCCGGACGCTGATCAGTCACGGCGGCTCGATGAAGCCGGACCAGATTGATCGCCAGCTTTGTGGCAGCGTGGTTCCGGAGGAGGACTACAAGAAGTGGTGGGACCGGGCGAAGAAAGCCTTGCGCGAGACGCGTCAGGTGGTCGTGCCGAGCAAGCGGAACGAGCCGTTGGTCTTGCGGGATTCGGATTTGAGTCCGCAGGAGATATTGTTGCAGGATTTCGAGGAGGCCCGTGATCTCCGTGTGAAGGCGAGCGTGTTGGAGGAACTGCGCAAGGATGCGAAGCTCCTGAAGGATGACGAAGCGGCGCGGGAGCGGATCCTGAACGGGACGGAGGAGTCGGCGCGGAAGGGGATGAAGCTGCACCTTGGTGCGGTGTTGGATTTGTTGGCGGGCCGGGATGAGTTGTTTGACGCCCTGAAGGGGGTGGAGTTGCCTGATGCGGCCATCCGCATTCTCGATGTGCTGGCGGCGGGTTCGCCGTTGCAGTTGTCCACTGAACTGTCGGGACTCTCGGCGGTGCGTCAGCGGCGCATCTTTGATTCCTTTCCGGAGGCCTACGGCGAGCAGTGGGTGTCAAACATTTTGCAGGTCTTTGACCGGGTGGGGACACGCGGGGTGGCGGAGATTGCCAAGCTGTTTTCGGATCGCAACGAGAGCGAGATACTTCTGGCGCACATTCGGAAGGCGCTTTCGCGGCACGCGCTCGGGCCGGACGCCCTGGCGTGGCTTTGCCGGGAGCGGAAGAAGGCGGCGAAGGATGCCTTTGGCCACGAGGTAGGTTCGGCGATCCTTTCGGTGATCGAGCAGGACACCACCGACGAGGGGCCGCGCCGCAGCCTGCGCCTGCAGAATTTGCTGATGGAGGACAAGAAGCTGGTCCCGGATTTGTTGAAGGGGGTGGACGTGAACGAGGTCCGCAACTTTGCGCGGAAGCTGCTTTCCAGTCCGGCCTTCCCCGAGTTGGACCGGAAGTCGCTGATGGCGCGGGTCATCAAGGCGCATCCCGAGACGCAGGAGCTGGTGACCGGCGAGAGCGGGGCGAAGAACGAGTCCCTGGTGGTGTCCTGGGAGAGTCTGGAACGGCGGAAGGCGGAGTATGAGGATCTGGTGAACAACCGCATTCCGCAGAACGTGAAGGATATTGCGGTGGCCCGGTCTTACGGGGACCTGCGGGAGAACTTTGAATACAAGGCGGCCAAGCAGATGCAGGCGGTCCTGAACCGTTTTCGCACGGACATGGAGCGGGATCTGACCAATGCGCAAGGCACGGATTTCTCCGGAGCGGATCCGTCCGCAATCAACATTGGCACGGTGGTGACGCTGGAGACGGCGGAGGGCAAGGAAGTGGTTTACACGGTGCTGGGTGCGTGGGACAGCGATCCGGAGACGAACCTGGTTTCCTACCTCTCCGACATCGGACAGGCTCTCATCGGTGAGAAGGTGGGATCGGTGGTGGAGATCCGTGAATTGGAGACGGAGACGCTGCAGACGCTGACCGTGAAGGCGATCCGTGCCTGGAAGTAATCGGGCCACCCGGACAAGAACAACATTTCAGAAACAACCATGTCAGACACGACCATCATTGCAGTACGCGGCCGCGAGATCATTGACTCGCGGGGCAATCCCACCGTTGAAGCCGAAGTGACACTGAAGGGCGGCGGCTTTGGCCGGGCCGGAGTGCCGAGTGGCGCGAGCACGGGGGAACACGAAGCGTGGGAGCTCCGTGACGGGGACAAGAACCGGTATCTCGGCAAGGGTGTGCTCAAGGCGGTGGACAACGTGAATCAGATCATCGCGCCGGCCCTCATCGGGAGGGATGCGACGGACCAGGCGGGAATCGACGCCGCGATGCTGGCCCTGGACGGCACGAAGAATAAGTCGAATCTGGGGGCCAACGCCCTGTTGGGCGTGTCGCTGGCGGTGGCCAAGGCGGCGGCGGCGGCGGCAGGATTGCCGCTTTACAAATACCTCGGTGGACCGAATGCGAAAGTGCTGCCGGTGCCGATGATGAACATCATCAATGGTGGATCGCACTCCGACGCGCCGATTGCGTTCCAGGAGTTCATGATTCGCCCGGTGGGAGCGCCGACCTTCCGCGAGGCGATCCGGATGGGTGCGGAGATTTTCCACAATCTGAAGAAGGTCCTCCACGACCGCGGGTTGAGCACGGCGGTGGGTGACGAGGGAGGCTTTGCGCCGAAGTTCGACGGCACCGAGGATGCCCTGGACACGGTCAGCAAGGCGGTGGAGCAGGCGGGCTACAAGGTGGGCACGGATGTGACCTTCGCGCTTGATTGTGCGGCCTCCGAGTTTTTCTCGGATGGGATTTACGACTACTCGAAGTTCGAGGGGGAAGGTGGAGCGAAGCGGAACTCCGCGGAGCAGGCCGCCTATCTCGCGGAGCTTTGTGAGAAGTATCCGATTGATTCGATTGAAGACGGTTGTGATGAAAACGACTGGGAGGGTTGGAAGATCCTCACCGACAAGGTGGGCGACAAGGTGCAGTTGGTCGGGGACGACCTCTTTGTGACCAACGTTGATTTCCTGCAGAAGGGGATCGATCTCGGGGTGGCCAACTCCATTCTCATCAAGGTGAACCAGATCGGCACGCTGACCGAGACGCTGGATGCGATCGAGTTGGGCAAGGTGAACGGTTACAACTCGGTGATTTCGCATCGTTCCGGGGAGACCGAGGACAGCACCATTGCGCACATCGCGGTGGCCACCAACGCGGGTCAGATCAAGACCGGTTCGATGAGCCGTTCGGACCGGATCGCGAAGTACAACCAGTTGCTCCGGATCGAGGAGGCGCTGGGGGATACGGCGATTTACGGGACGAAGCGATGAACGAGAGGGTCCCGAACGTGACCGGTATCAAGTGTTTCTCGATGTGCCCAGCCACCGGACGGCGCGGAGCGACCGTCGCTGACCAGTCTTGGGCTTGCCCTTAACCACGTGCCATTCGGGTCAGGCACTTCGATTAACCGCAACGCTTGGTCGGGTCCGCTTAACCGCCCATCTTATGCTCGATATTTGATCCGGTGCAGGTCCTTGAAGGGGCGGAGGGGGTGCGGGAGGGACCTTGGCAGGACGGGGGGTGGAACCGCCGACGCCTCGCAGAGGCGCCGCTACGCGGGGGAGGGAGGCTTGCGACCGGGACGGTCACGCCACTTGGGGGGCTTGATAGGTGACCTGTCCCTTGGGGTCGTTGATCGGGGGGGGCTGCCAAATTACTTTGGTTATCTTAAGTAATTTTGCTATGTTCGGGCCTGTATGGCTGGGACGGCGAGAAAGAAGGGGAAACCGAGGCGCAAGGCGGGACGTTTTCTGCAGGCGCGGACGGATGGGTTGCGTCTGGTGAATCGATTGGCCTTCGCGATTTTGATTTTGATGGGGTGCGCGGCGGTGGCCTTGTTGGCGGTGCCGCAGGTGCATGAGTTGCGGCGATTGGAGCAGGAGCACGCCCAGTCGCTGGCGCGGGAGCGGGAGACGCTGGCGCGGAAGGATCGGCGGATGCGGGAGTTGACCGCGTTGCGGAGCGATCCGGAGTATTTGGAGTTGGTGGCGCGGGATCGGTTGGATCTCTTCGAGGAAGGGGAGACGCCGGTGCGGGTGATCCGGTCGGGGAACTGAGGGGACCCTCAGTTCCGTGGTTTGGCGTATTGTTTGACGACCTTCTCGGGGAGGGTGTCGGCGTTGTCGAGGACCCAGAGGCGGGTGGCGTCCTGATCGTTTCGGGCCCAGCGGCCGAGGATGTGGCTGTACATGCGGGACTGATCGTCTGCGCTGGAGAGGGTATAAACGTTTTCCAGGGCGACCTGGGGGTTTTGGTTGGCGCTCTCGGAGAGGAAGATGCGCCGGGCCCCGTCGAGGTCGGGATTGTCTCCGAGTGATTGGAGCCAGTCGGCGGTGCGTTCGGGATCCTGGCGGGCCATCTGTCGGGCGATTCCCTCGGCGGCTTCGGTGCGGGTGTCCTCGGGGAGGCTTTCGGCCCAGCGGCGGGCAGACTCCAGATCGCGGCGGGCCCATTCGTCGGAAACCTCCTCGGAGGCGTCGCGGCGGGAGTCCACGCTGGTCATGTCACTGATCCAGGTGCCGGCCTGTTCGGGATTGGCGCGGGTGAGGTCGCGGGCCGCGTGTCGGGCGGTGCCGCGCTGGAGGTCTTCGTCGCCGATGGAGGCGATCCAAGCGGCGGTGAAGTCGAATCCGTTTTGAAGGACGTAGGGGAGGGCGGCCTCCATGGCGGCGGATCTGGTTTTTCCGGCCTCGAGGCCTTCCAGGGTTTGGCGGGCGAGATGGGGGTCGTTGCTGGCGATGCCGTGGAGGAGGCCGACGATCCAATCGTTGGTGCCACCGACATCCTCGCGGCCGTCCACCCAGGCGGCGGCGGCATAGGAGTCTGCGGCGGCCCAGGCGGTGAGGGCGGTGCGCCGGGCCTCGCCGGAAGGCTCGGTTTCCTCCAGATAAGTCACCGCGGCATAGGGATCGGCCTCGACCCAGGCGTGGAGGAGAAGGGCGTAGTCGGCACCCCGGGTCTTGGCAAAGCCGTCCGCGCGGAAGGCCTCGATGACGCCTTGGAACTCGTCGGGGCCAAGGGAGTCGATGAGGCGGAGGAGTTGGCGGGTGCGATCGACCTGATCGGCGTTGGAGAGGGTGAGGTGGAGGTCGTGCTTGAGGTCCGCGAGGGTGCGGGGGCGTTTGGTGGTTCGTTCCTTTCGTGCGGCGGTGGAATCCCGGCGCCCGGCGGCCGCGGCGGTGCCGCCGTGGGCGCGGACGAGGGCGGCGACGGCCTCCTTCTCGGAGGCAGAGGTCGGGGCGGAAGTCTGGCGTCCGATGACGACACCGAGAATGACGGTGAGGATCCAGCCGGAGGCCAGGGCGATCTTGCGGGCATCGATCTTCATGGTGGCGGAGTCCCTGCTTTACGAGGGCCGGGAGGATTTCTTTACACCTCTGTATGGTTTGGGGGCTGAAAGTTCTGGATCTGGAGGGAGGGAGGCCTTAGCAGGAAGGAGTCATGGAGACAGTGATCGCGGCCGAGAGAGTGCACCGCAGCTATAAGCTGGGGAAGACGGAGCTGGAGGTGCTGCGGGGGGTGGATGTGGAGATCGGGGCAGGGGAGCATGTCTTTCTTTGTGGGGCCAGCGGGGCTGGCAAGACGACCCTCATGTACACGTTGGCGGGGCTGGAGCGCCCGCAGATGGGGCGGGTGATGGTGGAGGGCAGGGATCTTTATCAGATGGGGCGGAAGGAACAGGCGGCGGTGCGCAATGCCCGGATGGGCTACATCTTCCAGAACTATTACCTGTTGCCGGAGCTCACCGCCCTGGAGAACGTCCTCGTGCCGGGGATGATCGGCGGGAAATCGGAGACGAGGCGGGCCCACGAGCTGCTGGAGGCGGTGGGTTTGTCGGACCGCAAGGAGCATTTGCCCAGCGAGTTGAGTGGCGGGGAGCAGCAGCGGGTGGCCATCGCCCGGGCCCTGGCGAACAACCCGGCGATGGTCTTTGCGGACGAGCCGACGGGCAATCTGGACTCCAAGAACGGGGCGGAGGTGATGAAACTGCTGCTCGGTTTCGCGGGGGAGTCGAAAACGACCCTTGTGGTGGTGACCCATGACGTGGAGTTGGCGAAGATGGGGGACCGGATTCTGACCATCCGGGACGGGCGGATCGTTTGAATAAGCGCTGCGGATGGTGATTCCGCGCTTTGCAATGTGCCGGGGACCGCGCAAACTTGGCCCAGCAAAGATGGCATTGAAAATTTGGCTCGATGGAAAGCTGGTGGACGAAGCGGACGCCAGGGTGTCGGTATTTGATCACGGATTGTTGTATGGCGATGGTGTCTTCGAGGGCATCCGCTTTTACAGCGGGCGGGTCTTTCGTCTGGAGGAACACATCGGGCGCCTGCTTGATTCGGCGCGGGCGATACTCCTGAAGCTGCCGTGGTCCCACGAAGAGGTGTGCACGGCGGTGCGCCAAACGATCGCGGCGAACGGCTTGGTGGATGGCTATGTGCGGTTGGTGGTGACGCGGGGTGCGGGTGGGCTCGGATTGAATCCGTATCTTTGCAAGACGCCGACGATGTTCATCATCGCATCGAGCATCACGCTCTATCCGGAGGAGCACTACACGAATGGGTTGTCCCTGGTGACCTGTTCGACCCGTCGTCCCACTCCGGGGGCCTTGAGTCCGCAGGTGAAATCGTTGAACTACCTGAACAACGTCATGGCGAAGGTGGAGGCGTTGAAGGCCGGAGCGATGGAAGGGGTGATGCTCAACGAGCAGGGTTACGTCGCGGAGTGCACGGGCGACAACATTTTCATCATCAAGCGCGGGAAGATCCTCACCCCGCGCATTTCGGACGGGGCGCTGGATGGCATCACGCGGGGAGTCATTTTCGAGCTGGCGGAGCAGTTGGGGATCCCGATGGAGGAGGCGACCATGACGCGCTACGATCTCTACACATCCGAGGAGTGTTTTCTCACCGGGACGGCGGCGGAAGTCATCCCGGTGGTGGCGATTGATGAGCGACCGATCGGGGATGGGAAGGTGGGGGAGACGGTGCGGCGGGTGCTGGAGGCCTTCCGGAATCTGACCCAGACCACGGGAACTCCGGTGGAGGGGGCCTGAATGCGAATTTTAACGGGACATTCGGCGGTGCTGGACTAGGTTTTTGCAGATGGATTGCGATTTTTGTGGCAGCAAGGCGACTGTCTTCCTCACCCAATTGGTGGAGGGGGAGATGAAGAAGCTGTGTTTGTGCGAGAAATGCGCGACGGAGAAGGGGGTGACGGACCCGACGGGCTTTTCGTTGGCGGACGAGGTGTTGGGTGGGTCGAAGGTGGCGGCCCCCGGTCAACTGGTCGCGGCGACCCCGGTGGAGCAGGGGCCGGAATGCCCGAATTGCGGGTTCACCTTCGCCAAATTTCAGCAGGTGGGCCGCCTGGGTTGCAGTATTTGCTACGACACCTTCCGCGATGACATCGTGCGTCGCCTGAAGGGGATGCACAAGGGGATGACCCACGCCGGGCGGGTGCCGGAGGGATTGATGGCGGCCTACGAGCGGGAGCAGAGGCTGGGTCGGCTCAATGAGCGTCTGGCCGAGGCGATTGCCTCGGAAAACTATGAGGAGGCGGCGGGCCTGCGGGACGAGATCAACGAGATTGAGGCTGCGGAGGTGGTGGAATCATGATGCGCTTTTCGACCCTGATCAAACACCCCGCGGACTGGATGACCGGGGAGAGCGAGGACGTGGACACCATCGTGCTCACGAGCCGCATTCGCTTGGCGCGGAATCTTCGAGGCGAACCGTTTCCAGGATGGGCGACGAAGGAGCGGCGGGTGGAGATCCTCGAGCGCTTGAAGCCGGAGGTGGAGGGCTTGTCGCAGATGAAGGATGGGTTTTCGCAGGAACTGGACGGGCTTTCGTCACTGCAGAAGCAGGTGCTCGTGGAGCGGCATCTGATCAGCCGGGAGCAGGCGGCGTGTGGGGAGGGAAGCGCGGCGGTGGTGAACCGGAAGCAGACGCTGAGTTTGATGATCAATGAAGAGGATCACCTCCGGATGCAGGCGATCCGTCCGGGCCTGGCGCTGACCGAGGCCTATGGGATTGTTTCCGAAGCGGATCAGGAGCTGGAGGAATCGGTGGAGTTCGCCTTTGATCATGATCTGGGCTACATCAGCGCCTGTCCGACGAACCTCGGGACGGGGATGCGGGCCTCCTCGATGCTGCATCTGCCCGGGCTTGTCCTGAGCGACCAGATCGGGCAGGTCCTCCAGGCGGTCGGGAAGCTGCAGCTGGCGGTGCGCGGATTTTTCGGGGAGGGGACCGAGTCGCTGGGAAACCTGTTTCAGATTTCGAACCAATCGACGCTGGGGGAGAGTGAGGAGACCATTCTGCGGCGGCTGGAGCGGGTCATCGGGCAGGTCGCGGGTCACGAGCGGAACGCCCGGGGCAAGCTGCTGGAGGATGATCCGGAGATGGTCTTCGACCGGGTGGGGCGGGCCTATGGAACCCTGCGGCACGCGCACATTATTCCTTCGAAAGAGGCGCTCAATCATCTCTCCCTGCTGCGCCTCGGAGTGGAGCTGGGCTTTTTTTCCGTTGAAACCTTGAGAATCTGTGACGCGCTGTTGATGGAGATTCAGCCGGCCCATTTGCAGCTCCATGCGGGGACCAAGCTGACCCCCGAGCAGCGGGATGCGATTCGGGCGGAAATCATCCGGACCCGGTTGCAATCCCTCGACGCCCCTGTTATGAATAAGCATACGGCGGATGAGAAAAGAGCTGATCCGCCCGAAGACCTGACTGAACTATGAACAACTTCACTCCTCGAGCGCAGCAGGTCCTGGCCTTGGCGCGCAAAGAAGCGGATCGATTCAACCACAACTACGTTGGCACGGAGCATCTCCTGCTGGGCTTGATCAAGCTCGGGCAGGGTGTGGCGGTGAGTGTGCTGGAACGGATGGGCTTGGATTTGGAATCGGTGCGGATGGAAGTGGAGAAGCAGGTGGGGACCGGACCGGATCAGAAGATCACCGGGAACATTCCCTACACGCCGCGGGTGAAGAAGGTGTTGGCACTGGCCAACAAGGAGGCGAAGGCGCTCACCCATTCCTACGTCGGCACCGAGCACATTTTGCTCGGCTTGTTGCGGGAAGGTGAGGGAGTGGCGGCGCGGGTCTTGCAGACGCTGGATGTGGACATCGCGCGGACGCGCAACGAGATTCTCGCGGAGATCGATCCGAATTTCACGCCGGAGGAACCCGACGACGAGTTCGAGGGATTCGAGGACGAGGGCGAGCCGGAGGAAGGGGAGGGCAAGACGAAGACGCCGGCCCTGCGTGCCTTTGGACGCGACCTCACGAAGTTGGCCCGCGAGAACGAGCTTGATCCGGTCATCGGACGGGAGCCGGAGTTGGAGCGCGTCATTCAGATTCTTTGCCGTCGCACGAAAAACAATCCGGTCCTCGTCGGCGAGGCCGGGGTGGGCAAGACGGCGATCGTGGAAGGCCTTGCGCAGGAAATTTCTTCGGGGAATGTGCCGGAAATTTTGCGCGACAAGCGCGTCATCACCCTCGATCTCGCCCTGATGGTGGCGGGGACGAAATACCGCGGCCAGTTCGAGGAGCGGATCAAGGCGGTGATGGACGAGATCCGCAAGGTGAAGAACGTCATCCTGTTCATCGACGAGTTGCACACCATCGTGGGTGCCGGTTCGGCGGAGGGGGCCATGGACGCCTCCAACATCATCAAGCCGGCCCTGAGCCGCGGCGAGTTGCAGTGCGTGGGAGCGACCACCCTCAACGAATTCCGGAAGTATATCGAGAAGGACGCCGCCTTGGAGCGCCGCTTCCAGCAGGTGAAGGTGGAGGAGCCCTCCCCGGATGATGCCATCAAGATTTTGCAGGGACTGCAGGACAGGTATGAGGCCCACCACAAGGTGCGTTACTCGCCGGAGGCGATTGAGGCCTCGGTGCGCCTGACGACCCGCTATCTGACCGGCCGCTATTTGCCGGACAAGGCGATTGATGTTCTTGACGAGACCGGGGCGCGGGCCCGGATCGGCACGCTGACGCGTCCGCCGAAGATCAAGGAGTTGGAGGGGAAGATCGAGGTCATCAACAAGGAAAAGGTGGCGGCGATCAACGCGCAGGATTTTGAGAAAGCCGCCTCCTTGCGCGACGACGAGAAGCGTGCGCGGAAGGATTTGGAGGAAGTCATCGACGGTTGGAAGTCGGAGAGCGAGGAGCGGGTGGTGGACGTCACGGAAGACGACATCATGGCGGTGGTCGCGAAATGGACCGGCGTGCCCCTGCAGCGGATGGAGGAGAAGGAGGCCGCGAAGTTGCTGCGCATGGAGGACGATCTGAAGGAGACCGTGATCGGGCAGGACGAGGCGGTGACGGCGATTTCCAAAGCGCTGCGTCGTTCACGGGCCGACCTGAAGGATCCGCGTCGTCCGATTGGAAGTTTCCTGTTCCTTGGACCGACCGGAGTGGGCAAGACCTACCTCGCGCGGAACCTCGCGGAGTTCATGTTTGGCGACCAGGAGGCGCTGATCCAGATCGACATGTCGGAATACATGGAGAAGTTCACCTCCAGTCGTTTGATCGGCTCGCCTCCGGGCTACGTGGGTTATGAGGAGGGTGGTCAGCTTTCGGAGGCGGTGCGCCGCCGGCCCTATTCGGTGGTGCTGTTCGACGAGATTGAGAAGGCCCACCCGGACGTCATGAACCTTCTGCTGCAGATTCTGGAGGAGGGGATGGTGACGGACAGCTTTGGACGGAAGATCGACTTCCGGAACACCATCATCATCCTGACCTCCAACGTGGGGGCGTCGACCATCAAGCGGCAGACCTCCCTCGGTTTCGGGGCAATGAACGAGGCTGATGCGGACTTTGAGGGGATGAAGGAGAAGATCCTTGAGGAGTCGAAGAAGCAGTTCAAGCCGGAGTTTTTGAACCGTCTGGACGACATGGTGGTCTTCCGGATGTTGGAGAAGTCCCATCTTTCGACCATCGTCAATCTGGAGGTTTCCAAGCTCGACGCGCGACTTGCGGAGAAGGACATCATCATTGAACTCGATGATAGTGCCCGCGATTTTCTCATCAAGGAGGGCTACGATCCAAGCTTTGGAGCGCGACCGATGCGCCGTGCGGTGGAGCGATTCCTGGAGGATCCTCTGGCGGAATCGCTGCTGCGGGGAACCGTGAAGCAGGGCAGCCGGGTGAAAGTGCGGCACGAGGAGGATGCCAAAGAGCTGTCCTTCGAGCCGAAGGGGACGAAGGCGGAGCCGGACCAGGCGGAAGCGCCGGCGTAGGGGACGTTGGCAGCGGTCCGACACTTGTCGATTGCCACTTCCGGAAGGGCGGGGCAGGATGATGGATCACGATGGAATCCATGGATGGTGAGAAGTCGAAGGTCGAGGCGCAGGGCTTTTTGGCGCGAATGAAGCGCCCGCCGTGGCGGACCCTGGTGTTGTTGTTGGGGGTGCTGGGAGTGATTGGTCTGGCCGTTGGAGGGACACGGCATCAAGTATGTCTTCCCGCATTTGTGTCCCTGCTATCCGGATGGACGGATCGCGAAGGTTGACGCGGAACAGACGGAGCGGTTTCTCGATGCGTTCGGGAAACAGGAGGTGCTGCCGTGGGTGGGTGGGGTGTTTGAGGGGGATTGCTTTCCTTCCTCTCCCGGTTGGCGCGAGACCTTCGTGCTGTCCGTGCAGGTGTTGTCGGCTGCCGAAGCCCTATCGGCAGTTGATGTGCGCGTGGACGAAGGAGGTGCTCACCTGGTCGGGGGACACGGAGGTATTGTTGGGGGTGCCTGCCTACGAGGACCCGGACGTGGGCTACCATGTGGCCGAGGTGGAGAATGTGGAGAACGCGCTGCGCGGCATTCATGGGGGCCTGGCCAGCTTTGAAGCCTTACCAGGGAATTATCGCGGAGTGGCCGTTTACTGTGAGTGGGAGATGGATGCGGAGAAGTGGAAGACTCTTGAGACGGAGTTCGGGAGGAAGTAGGGGTCAGGGGCGGAGGGGTGGTCGGTCGCTCGCGCCGCTGCGGCATCCCTCCGGGAGGCGGGGCATTGGAGGTGATGGGGTCCGGTGGCGTTGCCACCGGCTACCGTATGGATCCCCTCCGGGGAAGTGGGAGCCCGATTGGATGGCCCGCCAGGGGAAGTGGGGGGCGGTATATTGTTAGGTGGGTCTTTCGATGTTGGGGGCGGGGAGGGTGATTTCGAAGCGGGTTTCCTGGCCGGGGGTGGAGGTGGCGCGGATGGTGCCGCGGTGGGCTTCGACGGCGCGCTTGACGATGGAGAGGCCGAGGCCGGTGCCTTTGACGGCACCCTGGGAGTGGTGTTTCTGGACGCGGTAGAAGCGGTGGAAGACGAAGGGGAGGTCGTTGGCGGGGATGCCGATGCCGTCGTCGGTGACCCAGAGTTGGAGTTTGCCCTTGGGGGAGGCTTTGCCGCCGATCTCGATGCGGAGGGGGCTTGAAGGGTTTTGCTTCAGGGCATTTTCGACGAGGTTGAAGAAGACCTGGGTCCAATAGAAGCGGTCGCCGTGGATGGTGGGGGAGGGATCTGGCAGGTTGAGGACGATGGTGGCCTTTTGCTGTTGAATGATTGGTTCGAGTCGCTCGGTGACATCCGCGATGCATCCGCGGAGGGCGAATGGTTCGGGGTTGAGGGCGACCTCCTCTCCAGATTCGAGGCGGGAGATGACGAGCATGTCCTCGACGATGCGGGCGAGGCGGTCGCCGTGTTTGCGCATCGTGCCGAGGAAGCGCCGGGCCTGTTCGGTTTCCTCGATGAGGTCGTCGTCGAGGAGATTTTCGATGTATCCGTTGATGATGGCGAGGGGGGTGCGGAGTTCGTGGGAGGCGTTGGCGACGAAATCCTGGCGGACCTGCTCGGTTTGGTATGTGGTGGTTTGGTCGCGGATGAGGACGCGGATGCCCTCGTGGGGGTGGTCGCGGTCGAGGGGGGCGGCGTCCACCAGCCAGGCGGTTTCGCCCCGTTGGTTGGCTTCGCCTTCCGGGGAGGCCTGGTGGGGGAGGATGACTTTGCGGACCACGTGGGTCCCGGTTTGCAGGGCTTCGCGGATGGGGGTGGCGAAGCGGGATTCGAGGACAACTTCGTCGAGGGGGCGTTGGCGGAGTTTGCGTCCGTCGAAGAGGCGACGGGCGGCGATGTTGCCGATGGTGATGATGCCCTTGGCGTCGATGAGGAGAAAGGCGTCGCCAAGGGCGTTGAGGATGCGGTCCCGTTCAAAGCGCGCCGCCTCGGTGTCCTTCTCGTGGGAGCGCTTGATGCCCTCGAGCGTCTCGGCGTGTTCGGTGCGGAGGTTTCGGAGGGTCACGGAGAGGAGGACGACCGCAAAGCCGAGGAGGAGGCATGCGATGATGAGGGCGAGGAGCATGATCAGGAGGCCCGGATAAGATAGCCGACCCCGCGCACCGTTTCCACCAGATCCGCATGACTCTCGAGTTTTTGGCGGAGGCGCTTCATGTGGGTGTCGAGGGTGCGGCTATGGACCTCGGAGCTGTAGCCCCAGATGGTGCGGAGGAGGTCGTTGCGGTCCTGGGCCTTGCCGGGGCGTTCGCAGAGGTAGAGGAGGAGTTTGAACTCCGTGGCGGTGAGGTCGACCGGTTCGCCGTCGGCGTAGAACTTGAAGTTGTTTTTATCGAAGCGAAAGGGTCCGAAGCTGAACTCGGCGGCGCCGGGCGGGGCTTCGGAACGGCGGAGGACGGACTGCACGCGGAGGAGGAGTTCCTTCGGGCTGAAGGGCTTGGTGAGGTAGTCGTCGGCACCGGCCTCAAGACCCCGGATGCGGTCTTCGGTCTGGGCCTTGGCGGTGAGCATGATGACGGGGGTGTCGCTGGTGCGGTTGTCGCGGCGGAGTTCCTTCAAGACCGAGAAGCCATCACGTCCGGGCAGCATGAGGTCGAGGATGATGAGGTCGGGTGATTCCTTGAGGCCGGTCTGCAGACCGGAGGTGCCGTCATGGCAGACCAAGGTTTCGTAGCCGGCCCGGGTGAGGTTGAAGGAGATTAACTCGGCGATATCCACTTCGTCCTCAATGATCAGGATCCTTTGCATGCGAGGGGTGGATGCTGGGGTTTTTGGAGGGCGGCGCGGTGGTTAATCGCGTGACGAAATCGTCAGATTGGGGCGCGGTGGCCGGTGGAATCAGGCGTATTTCTCGTGAAATTCCTTGTAAACGAGGGGGGAGATTTCGGAGGGCTTGATTTCGCTGCGGCCGCCCCAGAAGACGTTGGTGTAGGAGACGGGGATGCCGAGGGACTCGAGGTGGGCGTCGATGGCGGCCTTGTGTTCGAGAACGCGGTCCTTTTCGGTGCCGTGGACGACGCCCATGACGTTGACATTGCCGAAGCGTGGTCCGCCTTCCCGCCAATAGCAGTGGGTCATGCAGTGGTGGCGACCGACCTCGGCCCCGGCCTCAATTTCGCGGCCCTTGGGGACGGCCCAATGGAAGAGGCCGTTGAAGCGGGTGACGCGCTTGCCGGTTTCGGAGGGCTTGGTGTGTTCGAGGAAGGTGGAGAAGCGGCCGATGACCTTCTTTTCGTTGAGGCTCGCGGCCACTTCGAGGAAGCGGGGGAGGGAGACCTCGGCGAGTTTGGCGCGGCCGACCCAGGGATCGGCGACGATTTCGTCGGGTTGGAGTTCTTCCTTCATGGCGAGGAGGACCTTCCATTCCTCGGGGGTGAGTTCCACAGTGGTGGTGGTCATCATTTCGGCGGGTTCGTCGATCTTGGCGCCGGGTTCGAGAAGGCGGCGGCGCATGTGGCCGACGCCGAGGCTGAAGACGCCGTGGGCGGGCATGAGGAGGTATTCCTCCGCGCCGACCAAGCGGCTGAGGAGGGTGGCGTGCTCGTCGAGCGATTCGCCTTGAGGGACTTTGAGGGTGGTCCAAAGGCGATAGACCGAGCCGGAGACCTCGGAGTCGGTGGAGCGGATGACGACGTGGCCGGAGAAGGGATCCTCCTGGGACATGAAGTCGAAGGCGGCGTTGAGTTTTTCCTCGGGGACCTTCCAGGCGACGAGGGCACCGTGGGCGAGTTTGGTGGCGAGGAGGGTTTGGCGGACGCGGCGGATGACGCCGGCCTCGACCATGGCGCGGATGCGTTCGAGGACCGTCTCGAGGGGGACGCCGGATTGTTCGGCGATGACGTGGAAGGGATGCTCGTGAAATCCGGCGACGAGGTCTTCGGAGATGGCGAGAATCTTGTTGTTGATGGCGTCGTCGTGTTCGGTGGGGACGGTCATGATGTTGGAGTGGTTACGGAGAGGAGAGGGATTTTGTTCAGTCGGGGCGAAAATTCTCGCGAACGGCGGCGAGGGCGTCTTCCTCGGTGGTGAGGCGGCCTTCGAGTTGTTCGGTCTGGATGTGGTCGAGGATCTCGCTGAAGCGGGGGCCGGGCGAGAAGCCGAGCTGGATTAAATGCCGTCCGGTGATCAAGGGCGAGGGAATCAGTGGTTCGGCGGCGAATTCCGCAGTTTTTGCGTCGAGGAACTCGATATTATCAAGCATTCCGTGGCTGCTGGTGCAGTCCACGCGGTGGAGTTCGATCTCGTCGGGGAAGGTGGGGCGGGCCATGAAGCGCTTCAGCTTGGCGGTGCGCATCTGCTGGACGTGCATGAACTGCATGTGGTGGGCGACGAGGGCGACGACGGCATCGATGTTGGCGTTGGAATAGCGGAGGCGACGCATGATCTCCTCGGCCATCTCCGCGCCGATGCGGTCGTGTCCGTTGAAGCGGATGCGGTCGGCGGCCTCGTCGAACTCGAAGGTGGGGGGTTTGCCGATGTCGTGGAAGAGGACGCCGAGGCAGAGCTCGAGAGAGGCGTCGGGCGGGAGCAGCTCGAGCATGATGAGAGTGTGGACGTAAACATCACCCTCGGGGTGGAATTGCGGCGGTTGTTCGCAGCCGCGGGTAAGGAGGAACTCGGGGAGGAATTGCTCCATGAGTCCACTCTCGACGAGCAGTTCGATGCCGCGGCGGCGTTGCGGGTGGGTGATGGTGCGGGAGAATTCCTCGCGGATGCGCTCCGTGCTGATGCGTTTGAGGAGGGAGGCGTGGGTGCGGATGGACTCCCAGGTGGCGGGATCGATCTGGAAGCCGGTGGAGGTGGCGAAGCGGATGGCCCGCATGAGGCGGAGGGCGTCCTCCTCGAAGCGCTGCGCGGGATCGCCGATGGCGCGGATGAGTTTGGCCTCGAGATCGGCGCGGCCGCCGACGTGATCGATGATCTCGCCGGTGACGGGATTCTGGAAGAGGCCGTTGATGGTGAAGTCGCGGCGTTGGGCGTCGATCTCGGCGGTGGTGAAGGTGACCGATTCGGGATGGCGGCCGTCCTCGTAGATGCCATCGCTGCGGAAGGTGGCGATTTCGAAGTGGGTGCCGTCGCGTTTGACGAGCATGACGCCGAAGTGGGCACCGATCTGGTCGGCGTTGGGGAAGAGGGCGAGGACCTCGTCGGGGCGGGCGGAGGTGGCGATGTCGTAGTCCTTCGGTTCGCGGCCCATGAGGACGTCGCGGACGCAGCCGCCGGCGAAATACGCCTCGTGCCCCGCCTGGGAGAGGCGGAGGGCGACGCGGGTGGCGGATTCGCGGAGCGTGCTCACGGCCCTTCCAAACCATAGTTCAGGCTTGGCCGAAATCTTATTTTCCCAAAGGGTCCCGGCACGGTAGGATGCGCCGCACATGGAAGAGCTCTTTGCCCACCCCCTGTGGCCCATCACCATCATCCTCATGGGGGCCTGCATCGGCTCCTTTCTCAATGTGGTTATTTACCGGGTGCCGCTGGGGATGGGGGTGTCCAATCCGAAGCGCTCCTTCTGTCCGCACTGCAAGAAGGAGATCCCGTGGTATCGGAACCTGCCCTGCCTGACCTGGCTCCTGCAGCGGGGGAAGTGCGCGGAGTGCGGGTCGCCGATCGCCTTCCGCTACTTCTTTGTGGAGCTGCTGACGGCGCTGCTCTTCTACGTGGCCTGGTATTGGCTGCCGGTGCCGTTTCCGGCGGGGTTCTTCGTGATGGCGCTGTGCGTGTTGCTGGTGGTGATTTCCTTCATCGATGCGGAGCACATGATCATTCCGGTGAACTGGACCTATGCGGGGATGTTGATCGGAGCGGTGGGGGCGGTGCTGGCACCAGCGCTGATGGATCCGGGTGCTTTTGCCTCGGGGGAGCGGGTGGCGGAGATGCCGAGTTGGTGGGGTGGAGGACAGGCCCTGTTGGGCATCGCGGTGGGTTGGGGAGTGCTGGCAGCGGTGGTTATTCTGGGGAAGGTCTGCTTCGGGGAGCGGAAGATGAAGTTTGCGGAGGCGGAGAAGTGGTATCTGCGCGAGCCGGAGAATGAGGAGGAGCAGTTGCGCTTCGTGGTGGGGGAGGAGCACATCGATTGGGGGGATTTGTTTTATCGCAAGAACGACCGCATCGAGATCGCCGGACACGGGGTGCTGATGGACGGGGAGCGGACCAAGGCGACGAGCATTGTCATCCGCGCCGATCGGGTCGAGCTGGACGGGGTGAGCCACAAGATCGAGAAGCTCAAGTCATTGGAAGGCAAGGCTGATCTGGTGCGCATTCCGCGCGAGGCGATGGGCGGGGGGGATCCGCCGCTGATGGGGATGATCGGGGCCTTCGTGGGGTGGCAGGGAGTGATCTTCACCCTCTTTGCCTCGTGTATTTATGCGCTGGTGGCGGCGGTTTTGGGGCGGGTGGGGTTTGGGCGGCCGCTGCCGTTCGGGCCGTTTCTGGCGCTGGGTGGGCTGACCTGGGCGCTGGGGGGGTGGAAGGTGTGGGAGATGTACTTTGCGTGGGTGGAGACGGTGGGGTGAAGGGGGAGGCATGCGACCGGGACGGTCACGCCACTGTGCGGGGGGAGGCGGCTGGGCGGTTGGGAAACCGCCGCCACGTTGGGGAAGGTATGCGACCGGGACGGTCACGCCACGGCGTGGGGGGAGGCGGCTGGGCGGTTGGGAAACCGCCGCCACGTTGGGAGGCTTGCGACCGGGACGGTCACGCCACTGTGCGGGGGGACGCCGAGAGTGTCCTCGCTCCTTATTCGGTGGCGGGGGCTTCCTTTTTATCGATCCGCTCGAACTTGGCTTTGGCGCTGGTGTTCCAGAGGAAGAAGGCCACACCGCCGAAGACGAGGAAGATGAGGAGGGCAAGGAGGAGGCTGAAGAGGCTGCGCACGGGTGGGAGAGTAGGGAAGGAGGGGCGGGGCGTCAATGGGGGGAGTGGTCTCAAAGGCAGACCCGGCGGAAGAGCTCGTCGAGGGGGAGCTGCATGCCGATGTAAAAGTCGCCGAATTCGGCGTAACGGGCGGAAACCTCGTCGAAGCGCATTTCGTAAACGATGTTCTTGAACTCCATGGTGTCCTTGGCGAGGAGGGTGACGCCCCATTCGGCCTCGTCGAGTCCGCTGGAGCCGGTGATGAGTTGGAGGATACGCCCGGAGTAGGTGCGGCCGATTCGGGCGTGGCCCATCATCAACTCGCGCCGCTTCTCGAAGTCGAGGGAATACCAGTTGTCGTTGCCGCTGCGGCGTTTCGACATGGGGTAGAAGCAAATGGCGGGCCAGGGGGGGAGGACGGGGTAGAGACGGTGCCGGGTGTAGTGCTCCATGCGCTCGTCAAACTCCTTGAGGGCGGCCTCGAATTCCTCGGAGCCTTCGGCGAGGTTCTTTTCGCCCTTGAGGGTTTCCTCGGCGTATTGCTCGCGGGTGGTGGTGTATTCGGAGCGTTCGGTTTGGGAGAGGTAGGAGAAGGCCGGGCTGAGCACATCGGGGCCGAGGGAGAGGGAGAGGCGCTTCTCGAAGGCGTTGGCGATCTGCAGGTCGGGGGTGAGAAGCATGAAGCCGAGGTCGGCCTTGGGGGTGGCGACGGAGAAGATCAGGAGCTGGGTATCCGGAGTGGCGCGGATTTCCTGCACCAGTTCGGTGAGCTGGGTTTTTGCGGCTCGTTGTTCGTCGCCGGCCAGCAGGGACCATTGCCCGTGATCGACATGATAGAAGAGGTGGAGGACGTGCCAGCCTTCGGCGGGCACCAGGGGAGAGGCCGGTTCGGACATTGAGGTAATCAGTATCTGGAGTTGGAGATGGGGATCCGCACGAGGTCGGTGAAGTCGTTGCCGCGTGCATTGCGGTCGGGGCCTTCCTTCACGAGCACGAACCACTTGCCGATCTGTTCGGTGAGGTAGGCGGCGTGATCGCCCTCGTCGTTGAAGCCATCGGTGGCGAAGATCTCGATTTCCTTGGAGGCGTTGGAGAAATTTCCGTTGGAGATGGTGAGGGTGATGGGATCGCCGACGATGTTGCCGCTGTCATCTTCGAAGAGGATGCGCAGCGCACCGGACTTGACGGCGGGGTCGAGAGTCAGTTTGGCGGCGGGCACGAGGCGGGCCTCGGGTCTGACCCGGTCGGTCTCGTGGTTGGGGGTCTTCCAGTAGGTGGTGGCCTTGGCGAGGGTGGCGAACTTGCCGGCCACGGGGTAGTCGATGACGATGTCGGGAGAATCAGTGTGGATGTTGTTGAAGAAGAGGCTCAAGGCCCAGATGACGCCGACGAGCAGGCAGGCCCCGACGGAGAGGAGGGCGATTTTTTCGGTTTTGGAGACTCTGCCGCAGAAGGAGGCGGCGACTTCCCGGAATCCTTGCGGGGGGGGACCATCCTTCTCTTCCTTCCTTTTGGGCTTTTCGCTGGTCTTGGGCTTGTCGCTGAGAATTGCTTCCGGGCCGGGGGCCTCCTTGGGGCGAGCGGGGTTCTTGGTGGGGATGGGGCCGGGAGAGGCGGCCGGTGTGTGTGGGCGTTCCGCTTTGGCCGAGCCGCCGGCGCGGGGTGCGGGGGGGAGAGGGGCGGTTTCCTGCTCGGACTCCAGATCCCAGAAGTCGCCCTCGGAGGGAGAGAGTTCGGGGCTGTTCCGATGGCCCGATTTTTTATCGAATTTCGATTTTTCCGGAGGGTCGCTCATGGTTGGACGTGAAGGGATCTAACCCCTTCGCCGCGACTTGGCCAGTGTTGAATCGGTTGGGACGGGGCTGGCGGGGCCGGGGCGGGGCCGGGGCGGGAAAAATTGGTTGCATCCGGGGGGCTGGTGAGCGAAGCAAGGCGTGGATTTGACACGCTCCCATGGCTGACAAGGAAGACAAGAACCCAGAAAACGTGGCAGGACAGTTTTACGTCGATAGCCAGTGCATCGACTGTGATCTCTGCCGGGAAACGGCCCCGAAGAATTTTGTGAGGGAAGAGGACGAGGGGTATTCCTACGTCTTCAAGCAGCCCGAGAACGATGAGGAGCGCGAGCAGTGCGTGGAGGCCATGGAAGGTTGCCCGGTGGAGGCGATCGGCGAGGACGGAGGCAACTGATGGCCCGGGCCCGCCGCTCCGGGAACTCATCGCGGGATTCGATCCGATCGCGCCTGTTGGAGCAGTGGTGGGGAGCGGGAGAGCGGATCGATCCGGAGAAGAATGTCACCGCCGCCAGTGCTTGGCTGACGGAGATCCTGGCCAAGCTGCGGCTGGAGGACGGCATCGAGGAGAGTCGGCTGCGCAGTGTCTGGAAGGAAGTGGCGGGAGAATTTGTGGCGGGGCAGACCGAGCCGGTTTCGTTCCGCAAGGGGGTTCTGACCCTGAAGGTGCTGCAGCCCTCGATGCGCTTCCACCTTGAGCAGTCGAGGGGCGAGATCCTCTCACGGCTCCAGCAATCGCTGGGGAAGAAGAAGATCCGCGAGATCCGGCTCACCATTGGCTAGTTTATGTTTCGCGCTCTCATCTTCGACTGGTCGGGCACCCTGGTGGATGACATGGGACCGACCCTTGACGCGACGAACGCGGTGTTGGGGCGTTTCGGCAAGGCGCCGATGAGCTGGGAGGAATTTCGGAGCCGCTTTAGGCTGCCGTATTCCGAGTTCTATGAAGAGGTGTTGCCGGGGGTGCCTCTGGCGGAATTGGAGGATCACTTCCGGTCGGGTTTCCGGGAGTCCGGGCAGTCTGTGCGGCCGCTGGAAGGGACGGTGGAGTTTCTGGAATGGTGTCGGGAGAACGGTGTGCGGATGTTTGTCCTGACGAGCATGGACGCGGTGGAGTTCGCCTCGCAGGTGACCGCCTTCGGCTTTGAGGATCACTTCGAGCAGACCTATGCCGGGGTGCTGGACAAGCGGCTGCTCATTCATCAGATCCTGGAGACCCATGGACTGGATCCGGAGCAGACCGGCTATGTGGGGGACATGGTGCACGACATTGAGACCGCCCTGCACGGCGGGGTGGTGCCGGTGGGGGTGCTCAGCGGCTACGACGGTTCGGCGCGCCTGGCGGCGGCGGGGCCGCGATTTTTGTTGTCCTGTGTGAAGTCGCTGCACGCCATGCTGGAGCACAGCAGCCGTTTGGGATCCATCCCGCGACGGGGGGAGGATGTGATCGAGATCCGGCGGCTGCGGATTTCCACCCTGATCGGGGTGCCGGAGGAGGAGCGGGCCACACCGCAGGAGGTCCTCGTGAGTGTGGAGATGCGTCCGGTGCGGGCCTTTGCCGATCTGGGGGATGAGGTGGCCCGGACGGTGGACTACGACCTTGTGGCCCGGCGGATCAGGGCGCTGGCGGGAGAGCGGCCGCGGAAGTTGATCGAGACCCTGGCCGACGAGATCGCCGACACTCTGGTGCGGGAGTTCGGGGTGGGGGAGGCCGGGGTGACCATCGAGAAATTCATTCTGCCTGATACGGAATGCGTGGCGGTGCGGACCAGCCGTTGTCGTCCCTTGGGATCTTCGGACGGAAATTGAACAGGAATGGGCCACGGGCTGTCAGTGATGGCCCGTGTTGAGCCAATGAAAGATGACACCGGGGCGGTTAGGTCGTTGTGCCAACATTCATGACACTTTGGACTTGGTTGGTTTTTCCTCTTTTTTCTTTGATTTGGCAAGGTTTCGACTCGATTTGAGG
>Ga0209702_10002442_pt1 | contig 32417 bp, 28 predicted proteins | sample FRY01_FD_187210 | JGI IMG/M metagenome (GOLD analysis project Ga0209702, IMG submission 187210) | Freshwater microbial communities from Lake Fryxell liftoff mats and glacier meltwater in Antarctica - FRY-01 (SPAdes) (version 2) | ecosystem: Environmental > Aquatic > Freshwater > Ice > Glacier...
AAGACTTCGATTTTATTCTTTGCGGTCGCGAGTCGATCGATTACAATGGCGGCATGGTAGCTGGCATGTTGGGCGAATTGTTAGATTGGCCCAGTGTGAATGTTATCACCTCCATCAGCGTCAGCGGTGGCGAAGCGCAATTAGAGCGTGACATCGATGGTGGACGTGAGGTGTTGAAGTCCAAATTGCCATTCGTTGGTAGTTGTCAAAAGGAGCTTACTGAGCCGCGTATTCCAAACATGCGGGGTATTATGATGGCACGGAGCAAGCCTCTGCAAGTGTTGCCAGCTGCTGCCAATATGGCGCACACGCAAATAGTTCAGTATGCAGCTCCTGCGGCCAAAGCTGGTTGCAAGTTTTTAGAACCTAACCAGGTTGAAGAATTAGTGCAGTTGTTGCACACCGAAGCAAAAGTAATTTAATATGGCAGTTGTAGTATTTACAGAAAATAATGCAGGAAGCTTTAAGAAGGCTTCCTTTGAGATAGTGAGTTATGCCGCGGCCATTGCCAAGGCCATGGGGACCACTGTAACAGCCGTGGTTTTGGGCAGCATGGAGGATTCGATTGCTGCGGAGTTGGGTCAGTATGGCGCCGCCAAAGTTGTTAAGGTTACGGATGCGGGCTTAGACACCTTTGAGTCGCACGCCCATGCCAAAGCTTTGGCAGAGGTTGCGAAATCGGAAGGCGTAAAAGTGGTGGTTTTAGCTAATACCTACGCAGGTAAGGCCATTGCCCCACGTTTGTCGGTGAAGCTTTCCGCGGCCCTTGCAGCTGGAGCAGTAGCTTTGCCAGAAATAAATGGCTCATTTACGGTGTTGCGGAGCGTTTTTTCAAACAAAGGTTTCGCTAACATCCAATTAGATACAGACATAAAAATAGTTAGTCTCACGCCAAACAGTTATAAAGTGGTAGCTGGCGGCAGTGCTGCTGCTGTTGAAAATCGCAGTTTGGGCATCATCGCGGGTGATTTTAAATCTACCAGTGTTGAAGTGAAAAAAGTGACGGGGAAAATCCCGCTCACCGAAGCAGAGCTTGTGGTATCAGCAGGAAGGGGTATGAAAGGACCTGAAAACTGGCATATGATTGAGGATTTGGCTGCTATTTTAGGTGCGGCCACAGCCTGTTCTAAGCCAGTGAGTGATATGCATTGGCGCACGCATGATGAGCACGTTGGTCAAACCGGCATTACCATCAAGCCCAACTTATACATTGCTATCGGTATTTCAGGTGCAATCCAGCATTTGGCTGGGGTGAGTGGTAGCAAAGTGATTGTGGCCATCAACACAGATAAAGAAGCACCTTTCTTCAAAATAGCCGATTATGGTATTATTGGGGATGCCTTTGAGATACTCCCTAAACTGAACGAGGCACTTTCAAAATTCAAAGCGGCTAATTAAGCAACTTTGAATTTTGAATAATCTAAAATCTGCATGAAAAAGATTGAGCTTGAAATCATTGCCCTGTCTGATGGCAATTCATCTACCAACAGTTATGCTGTAGTTTTGGGTGAAAAAGGGGGCAACCGAAGGCTGCCTGTTATCATAGGGGCCTTCGAAGCCCAAGCCATTGCCATTGAGCTTGAAAAAATGAAGCCTGCTCGTCCTTTGACGCACGATTTATTCAAAAACTTTGCAGATGCTTTTCAGCTTCGTTTGGAAGAAGTAGTGATTTCAGACTTGAAAGAAGGCATTTTTTACAGTCGCTTGCATTGCCGCAATGGCAGCGAGTACCATGACATTGATGCACGTACCAGCGATGCTTTGGCCTTGGCCGTACGTTTTAATTGTCCAATTTTTACCTACGAGCCCATTTTAGACACAGGTGGGATTGTTTTTGATGCAGAACAAGAGGTCCAAGAAGACATCAAAGCTGAAAGCGTGCTGAACGAACCTAAGCGCAAGGGAGGATTTGATGATAAAAGTGATCCCGAGCTTAAAAAACTCATGGACGAGGCCTTACTCAATGAGAATTATGAGAAGGCAGCCAAGTTGCGTGACGAATTAGACCGCAGAAATTCCCTTTGAATTGATAAAATATGCTTAATTTGGCGTTATAAATTTCTAGGACTAAAGGCCAGCTCGCTACATGCAACAAATTTTAAACGGATTCATTGGCGTTTTTGCTTTAATCCTCATTCTCTATTTACTTTCCGAAAACCGCAAAAAGGTAAAGTGGCGTACCATTGGAATGGCCTTGGCCTTACAGCTGAGCTTTGCTTTTTTGGTAATTAAAATCCAATGGGTCCGTTCAGCCTTTGAAAATGTAACTGGATTTTTTGTAACCCTACTGAGTTTTACGAAAGCAGGATCGTCCTTTTTGTTCGGCTCTTTGGTTACGGAGGTCGACACGTTCGGCTTTATTTTTGTGTTTCAGGTATTACCAACCATCATTTTTTTTGCAGCACTTACGGCGATGTTATACTATTTCGGTATTCTACAGCGCATTGTGTATGTGTTTGCTTGGATCATGAACCGCTTGATGCGACTGTCGGGTGCGGAAAGTTTAGCCGCTTCTGCCAATGTGTTTTTAGGACAGACTGAAGCGCCGCTGCTCATAAAGCCGTACCTCGAAAAAATGACACGTTCAGAAATTATGGCGCTCATGACCGGGGGTATGGCCACCATTGCAGGCAGCGTTTTGGTAGCTTATATAGGTTTTTTGGGCGGGAATGACCCAGTTCAACAGCAGATTTTTGCTACACATTTGCTCTCCGCCTCCATTATGGCCGCGCCAGGAAGTTTGTTGGCTGCTAAATTACTCGTGCCTGAGACTGAGAATTTTGAAAAAGAGCTCAGCATCGGTAAAGAATCCATTGGCGATAATGTGCTTGAAGCCATCTCCAATGGTACCAGCGATGGTTTGCGCTTGGCTGTGAATGTAGGGGCCATGCTTTTGGTATTTACAGCCATCATGGCCATGTTCAATTATATTTTCAAAAACTGGATCGGTGGGCCTACTGGACTCAACGAAGTCATTGTAGAGGCAACAGACGGGAAGTTTGACGGCTTGACCCTCCAATATTTGCTCGGTTATATGTTTGCACCCGTGGCCTGGCTCATAGGCGTAAGGGGCGAAGATGTGGTGTTGATTGGTCAATTGTTGGGAGAAAAAACGGTGTTGAATGAGTTCATCGCTTTTACCAGCTTGGCAGATTTTAAAGCCGCAGGTACGCTGAGCAATCCGCGTTCGGTGATCATTGCTACCTATGCATTGTGCGGCTTTGCTAATTTTGCATCTATCGGTATTCAAATTGGTGGCATCGGTGCATTGGCTCCGGGACGAAGGACCTTGCTTTCGCAGTTAGGCGTAAAAGCGCTAATCGGCGGCACAGCGGCTTCCCTATTGAATGGTGCCATTGCTGGTATGCTGCTAGATTGATTTTGTTTGCTTTTTGCAGGATTCTTTCGCATCTTAGGAATCGCAATATCCTTATATGAAGAAAATACTATTTACTTGTCTCGCCTTTGTTTGGGCCATCTCTAGTCAAGCCCAAAATAATTTTGCCACTGCCAAAGAGCAAGGTAAGGCTGCCCTGGTAGTGCATTACCTTGATAATTATCCTTTCGCTTACCAAAGTGATGAGGGTCAACTTACGGGCTTAGAGATTGATGTGGTAATGGCTTTTGCCGATTGGTTAATGCGTGTAAAGGAGATCAAGCTCTCGGTGGAGTTTGTGCCCTATACCGATTTTGCCAAAGTGTACGATAAAATCAAAACGGCTACAGACGGTCAAATTGGTTTGGCATCTGCTACTATTACCAAGGAACGCCAAAAGGAAGTGCTTTTTACGCCTCCCTATCTCAAGAATGTTTCGGTGCTCGTTACTAATATCGACGTACCCACACTTCGGGCTTATAGCGACATGCCGGTGTTTTTCGAAAACATGACAGCTTTAGTCATGCGGGGAACCGTTTTGGAAACCCATCTTTTGGATGTTCGCAAAAAATACTTTGAAAAAATGCGGGTAACCTATGTAGAGCATCCAAAGGAAGTGGTGCAGCAAATTGCTGAAACCAACAGCCAATACTTTGGCTATGTCGACATTCTGACTTATTGGGCGCTGTTGAAGGAGAAGCCATCAAACCTTAAGATACATCGGGTAGCCAATCTCGGCAATCAGTTTTTTGGTTTGATGTTGCCTAAGGAAAGCAGCTGGGGCAGTGCTTGGTCTGAATTTATGGAGGCCGGTTTTGGCTTTGCCGCAACGGAAACCTATTACAATATTTTGCAGCGGCATTTGAGCTACGAAGTTATAGAAACGGTGAGCATGCCGTAAATAATAAAACTGACTTAGTTGGGTGTTATTATGTCGCTGCCCAATATTGGACTAAAACATCTAAAATTGCTTGACTTTTGATATCTTTAGGGGAATCAAAAAAATTGGCATATGTATTGGGATCAAAAACGGGCTGAAACCATCAAAAAGGAAGTGTTAAATGCACTTTCGCATAACCGCAACTATCGGTCTTCTGCGGTATTAGGCTTGCCAGCGAGTTATTTGGATGCAGAGGTTTTTCCACCCGACGCTGCTTTTTTGGAGGATGCACCTTTTGCCAAGGTATTTATGGAGAACCCCAACCACATTGGTTGTCACACTTTGGCGGGTGGGGAGCGTGCGTTTGGTGGCACTCAAGCTCTGGAGCGCGATTTGATTCGCATATGTGCAGAGGAGCTGATGGACGCCCCAGCGGATGGTTATGACGGCTACGTGGCCTCTGGTGGTACGGAAGCCAACATTCAGGCCATGTGGATTTTCAGGAATATGTTCATGGAGCAATATGGCATCAGCTCGCAGCACATTGGGATTTTGTATAGCAGCGACAGCCATTATTCGTTTTACAAAGCCGGTAATTTGTTACAAGTTAAGACTTTTGCTGTTGACGTAGCTGAAAACTCCCGCCAAATTCTGGTTCAAAAATACGCTGCAGCCCTTAAAGAGGCACAGGCCGAAGGCGTTCGTTGTGTAGTGGCAGTTTTTAATATGGGCACCACCATGTTTGGATCAGTTGACGATATTAACACCTTACTGCCCTTGCTGAAGGCTTCGGGCATGTACTATAGGGTACATGTAGATGGCGCTTTTGGCGGATTTGTATATCCGTTTTCGAACCAAGAACATGCTTTGACTTTCAAAAACATAGAAGTAAGCAGCATGACCCTTGATGCGCATAAAATGCTACAAGCGCCATACGGTACGGGTATTTTTTTGGCTCGCAAAGGATTAATGAATTACACGCATACTGGCGTGGCTAGTTATGTGGTGGGTGGCGATTCTACTTTGTCAGGTAGCCGTTCGGGGGCCAACTTGGTAGCTGCTTGGATGATATTAAACACGTATGGCTCGGCTGGTTGGAGGGTTAAGATTGCTGCTTTGTTGTCGTTGACAGATGAGCTTTGCGGGGTCCTTGACCAAATTGGAATTACCTATTATCGCAATCCTGAAATGAATTTGGTGAGCATACGGGCGGAACAAATTCCAGCTTCCTTAGCTGAAAAGTACCTGTTGGTACCAGATACACATGGGGCGGAAGCTCATTGGTATAAAATTGTGGTTATGGACCACGTAAAACCAGCCATTTTAAGGAGCTTTTTGGAAGACTTACGAGTTGCTTGTATGCCAGTTATTTAGTGCTGGTCGGCTATAAACTGCACCTGAATACCACATTTGTCGCAGAGTGAAAGTGCTCCTAAAACGCCTCCACCGCGGGCCCAAGCATCGGAGGGACTTGAGTAACGCACCCAAAGTAATTGGTTGGAGGGGCGTTGGCAAAGGGGACAAGCCTCTTTGTTGCGAAAAGGGAGTGGATCGAGGGCCACATCTAAACAACCAGCCACATCCTCCGTTGCGAAAAAGCCATGATAAACACGCTCTTCGTCCGCTTCAGGACGCCTCAGCACCTTGAGCCAGGCAATCATTTCGTCGTTGGCGGTGAGTTCAAAAGTATTCATGGCCTTAGTTTTCAATGAAATTTACAAAAGCCAAAGTCTTTCTTTTACTCAAGTTATTAACATCTAAAAAAATACCCTATTTAGGGTAGAAAAAAAAGACCAGGCTATTCAGTCTGGTCTTTTTTGTGAAAAGTTAAATCCTTATTTAAGCACGTTTTTCATGGTTACACCAATTTCAGCTGGTGAATCAACCACGTGGATGCCGCAATCGGCCATGATTTGCATTTTAGCAGCTGCGGTATCGTCGGCACCGCCAACAATGGCACCTGCGTGGCCCATGCGGCGACCAGCAGGCGCAGTTTGACCAGCGATAAAGCCTACTACTGGCTTTTTATTTCCATTATCTCTGATCCAATGGGCGGCTTCAGCTTCCATGCCGCCGCCAATTTCTCCGATCATAACGATCGCATCGGTATCGGGATCATTCATGAACAATTCAACTGCCTCGCGGGTAGAAGTACCGATGATTGGGTCGCCTCCAATGCCAATGGCAGTAGAAACGCCTAATCCAGCTTTTACAATTTGGTCAGCAGCTTCGTACGTGAGGGTACCTGATTTAGATACAATACCTACGCGGCCTTTTTTGAATACGAAGCCGGGCATGATGCCTACTTTAGCGCCTTCTGGAGTGATTACACCTGGGCAGTTTGGTCCGATTAAGCGGCAATTTTTTCCTTTGAGGTATTCTTTCGCTTGTATCATATCTTGCGTAGGAATGCCTTCAGTGATACAAACTATCACTTTGATACCCGCTTCAGCGGCTTCCATGATGGCGTCGGCGGCGAAGGCTGGTGGAACAAAAATGATAGATACATTGGCTTGAGTTTGCTGGACAGCATCTGCTACCGTATTAAAAATAGGGCGATCGAGGTGCGAACCACCGCCTTTGTTTGGCGTAACGCCACCAACTACATTGGTGCCGTATTCAATCATTTGTGTGGCATGAAAAGTACCCTCGTTACCTGTGAATCCTTGAACGATGACGCGTGAATTTTTGTCGACTAATACACTCATGGTATGTTGAATAGATGGTTTGAGCTGTTTTAAAAGCTGTCACAAGATAAGGGCCATTTATGAATTTTCGAGCCTATTTTTCACTTCTTATCTGCTTTTGTCACGGAATTGCCGCAAGAAATTGGTGGCAAACACAAATTCGTTGAGCAACTGATTGTTGGTAGTAAGGATAGTGGCTTTGTCGCCTTCCCATTCTTTGTGGCCGTTGTGGATGTAAGCGATTTGGTCGCCAATTTCCATTACCGAGTTCATATCGTGGCTGTTAACAATGGTAGTGATGTCGTATTCCTGTGTAATTTCTTTGATTAATTCATCGATGAGGATGGACGTGAGTGGGTCTAGTCCCGAATTCGGCTCATCGCAAAACAGGTATTTGGGATTAAGAACGATGGCACGTGCGATGCCTACCCGTTTTTTCATGCCGCCACTGAGTTCAGCGGGATATAGTTTATTGGTCTTGGCGAGTCCCACCCGTTCGAGGCAAAAATTTACGCGTTTGATATTGTGGGCTTGGCTTTCTGAACTGAACATGCTAAGTGGAAACACTACGTTTTGTTCAACCGTAAGTGAATCGAAAAGTGCAGAATTCTGAAAAAGCATTCCGATTTGCTGGCGCACTTCAGAACGTTCGCTGCGGTCGAGGCTAACGTAATCTTGGCCATCATACTCAATGCTACCTGTATCGGGCAGGTGCAATCCCACCATCAACTTCATCAGCACCGATTTACCGCTGCCACTGGCACCAATAATCATGTTTACTTTGCCAGGCTGGAAGCTCAAGGTGATGCCTTCCAGTATTTTTTTATCCCCAAACGACTTGCTTATGTTCTTTATTTCTATCATCAGAGCATCAATTGAGCGAGTAAATAGTCTGACAAAAGAATTAATATACAGCTGTAAACCACCGCTTTGGTGCTCGATTGACCTACTTCCAGCGATCCACCTGAGGTGTAGTAGCCTTGATACGCCGAAACAGAAGAGATAATGAAGGCAAAGGTAAAGGCCTTGGTAAGTGCGAAGAAGATGTTGTAGGGGAGGAAAGATGACCGAGCGCCTTCGATAAACTGCTGTGCAGATAAGATGCCAGTTAAATCACCCACAAAAATGCCACCACCGATGCTCAAAGAGATTGACAGCACGATGAGCATGGGGATGGTGATGACTGCAGCGAGTATTTTAGGACTAATGAGGTAGCCAGGTGCGTTTACTCCCATAATTTCGAGTGCATCAATTTGCTCCGTAACGCGCATGGTGCCAATTTCGGAGGCGATGCTGGAGCCTATTTTTCCTGCTAAAACGAGGGAAGTGATGGTTGGACCAAGTTCAAGGATGCTGGAATCGCTCACGATGGCACCGATGACGGTTTTGGCAACCAGGCCTGAAATGAGCTGGTAAGCAGTTTGAACAGTGGTAACCGCGCCCATAAAGACCGAAATAATGATCACAATACCCAATGAACTTACCCCGATGGCTACCATCTGTCGGAATAATTCATCCCAGTACATTCGGTAGTTTTCAGGGCGTTTAAATAACTGCTTGACTAAGAGCAGGTAGCGGCCGAAATGGAAAAAAAAGCGCATCAATTGAAATAAACTCGACAAAAATACATTTTTTTACCGCTGTATTAGAAGAATTATGAAAGAGCAAAAGAATGCAGTGGTAACGGGTGCTACCAAAGGTATCGGGCGTGCGGTAGTGGAGCGCTTGGCTAGCGAAGGTATGTCGGTTTTGTTTTGTGCTCGTAATGCACAGGAAGTGGCAGAAATGCAAGCTAATTTGGAGCAAAGCTATCCCGAGCAATTTTTTTACGGCATTGTAGCCGATGTATCGAAGGCCGTGGATAGGATAGCTTTGGGCGAAACCATTCAAAAAACTTTTAGCCGTATTGATCTGCTTTTGAACAATGCGGGGGTGTTTTTACCTGGTGGCGTTCATAACGAAGCGGCAGGTACGCTGGAAATGCTCACCGAAACCAATGTTTACAGTGCTTATCACCTTACACGCGCTTGTTTACCGCTGATGATGCCGCATAAATCAGGACATATTTTCAATCTGTGTTCAACCGCTTCGATCGAAGCCTATGCAAACGGAGGCTCCTACGGCATTACCAAATTTGCGCTTTTGGGCATGTCGAAGGTGTTGCGAGAAGAAATGAAGGCTTACGACATCAAGGTAACAGCCCTTTTGCCGGGTGCTACCTATACCGCAAGTTGGGAGGGTAGCGGGTTACCCGAAAGTAGGTTTATGAAAGCTACTGACGTGGCCGATATGCTTTGGGCATGTTATCAATTGAGCCCTGCTGCTGTGGTAGAAGAAATTTTGATGCGGCCGCTCGCTGGAGATGTCAATTAATTAAACAAAGTAGTTGTGTTTTTTTGGTAGATGGCGAAGCGTTTTGTAAATTCATACTTCGTTGAGCGTATGTTACATCCCTCTTACCAATCAAACCTCGTAGAAGCCGGCTGTGATGAAGCCGGCAGAGGCTGTTTAGCGGGGCCAGTTGTGGCGGCAGCGGTGATTCTATCCCCCGATTTTGATACCCGTGCACTGCGCGATTCTAAGGCCTTGAGTGCTGATAAACGAGATCGGCTGCGTATCTACATTGAAAAACATGCTTTGGCTTGGGGTGTTTCGAGTACCTGTAACGAACTGATAGATAACATCAACATCCTCAATGCTTCGTTTGAAGCAATGCACAAGGCGTTGGATTTACTAGATATTTCACCCGATTTATTGCTCATAGATGGCAACCGTTTTAAGCCTTATGCTGACATTCCACACAAATGCATCGTGAAAGGGGATGCAACGTATGCGTCAATAGCGGCGGCGAGTATTCTTGCCAAAACTTACCGCGATGATATGATGCTGCAGTATCACCACCGGTACCCGGATTATGGCTGGGACCGAAACAAAGGTTATCCTACTAACGACCACCGTTTGGCTTTAGAAAAATATGGTGAAACGCCGTTGCATCGCAAGACATTTCACCTGAAGGCTCGGCAGTTGAAGCTATTCTAGCTCTAAAGTATTATTTTGGTTATTTTGCTTATTTTGTTGGTCCATAAAATCTGGCAAGCGACGTAAATAGGTGAGCTCGCGATAGCGCGATTTTGCTTCTGCTGCCGGCGTTCCAAAATACACTTTGTTTCCTTTTAAAGACTTTGTAACGCCTGATTGTCCGAGCACCACGGCTCCTTTTTCAATGAGAATGTCCTTTTGCACACCCACTTGTCCCCATAGCGACACGTCATCTTCAATAATTGTTTTGCCACCAACACCTACCTGCGCTGCAAGCAAGCAATGTTTACCCAATACTGCGCCGTGGCCGAGGTGCACCTGATTGTCGAGCTTGGTGCCATCGCCTATAACTGTATCGCCACTTACCCCTTTGTCGATGGTGCAAGCAGCGCCGATTTCAACGTTGTTGCCAATCACAACACGGCCGCAGGAGTACAGTTTATCATAGCCTTCAGGCCGTTTTTTGAAGAAGAAAGCATCTGCACCAATAACCGTGTTGGCGTGTATAATCACATCATCGCCAACAATGGTATCGCTGTAGAGCACCACGTTGGGGTAAATGCGGCAGTTTTTGCCAATTTGCACCCTGTCGCCAAGGAACACATTGTGCATAATCAATGAATCTTCGCCAACGCTTACGTTTTTACCAGTATAATACTGATTGCCCATAACCGGCTGCGTTTCGTAGTAGCGATTCACCAATTTGTTGTAATCGCGGAAAGGGTCGTCGCTTAGTAATATCCCTTTGTGTGGAGGAAAGTCGATTTCAGCATTAATCAATATAATGGTGGCAGCTGACTGCATGGCTTTATCATAATACTTGTGATAATCCACAAAAGTGAGGTCGCCGTGTCTTACTTTATGAATCACATTAAATCCTAAAATGGGCATTTCAGGATCTCCGATGAATTTGCATTGCAGTAAATCAGCTACTTGAGCGAGGGTGATGGGTTGACTTAATTTCATCTTCTTGTAAGTTTGTGCGCTAATATAAGGAACAATGAATTTATCGTACTTTTGCGCGACACTTTTGGTTAATTTTTATGAAAAATACTGCCCTTTATCAAACGCATATCGACTTGGGAGCTAAAATGGTGCCTTTTGCTGGTTACAACATGCCGGTAAGCTATTCAGGTATCAAGCAAGAACATCACCGGGTGCGCGAAGCGATAGGGATGTTTGATGTTTCGCATATGGGTGAGTTTTTGATTTCCGGTCCCAATGCACTCGATTTAATTCAGTACATCACCACAAACGATGCATCCAAACTGGAAGATGGTAAAGTGCAGTATTCTTGCATGCCGAATGGGCAAGGTGGAATTGTGGATGATTTGTTGGTGTACCGCATGACCGAAGAGAAGTATTTACTGGTGGTGAATGCGTCGAACATGGAAAAGGACTGGAATTGGATCAAGCGCCAAAATCACTGGAATGTGGACATGCAGGATTTGAGCGATAATTTGTCATTGTTGGCAGTGCAAGGTCCCAAAGCAGTAGCGGTCTTGCAAGCGCTTACTTCGATAAATTTAAGCGAAATCGCCTATTATAGCTTTGTAACCGGAGTATTTGCTGGGGTGGAAGAGGTGATCATTTCTGCCACGGGTTATACAGGTGCGGGTGGATTTGAACTTTATATTCCCAATGCCAGTGCGCCAAAGGTGTGGAATGCTGTGATGAAGGCGGGTGAGGCTTTTGGAATCATGCCATGTGGCTTGGGTTGCCGTGATACATTGCGCCTAGAAATGGGTTTTTGCTTATATGGCAACGATATTGACGACACTACATCACCCATAGAGGCTGGTTTGGGCTGGATTACCAAGTTCACCAAGGACTTTGTAGACGACGATAAAATGTTGAAATTGAAAGAAACGGGTTTGCAACGCAAATTGGTAGGTTTTGAGATGATGGAGCGCGGTATTGCTCGTCAACATTATCCTATTTGTGAGGCAGATGGCCGTAAAATTGGCGAAGTGACTTCTGGTAGCGAGTCGCCATCTACGGGCAAATTGATAGGAATGGGCTACGTAGAAACGCTTTTCTCGAAAGTAGATAGCCTCATTTTTGTAGAAATCAGAGGTAAATTAATACCAGCACAAGTGGTGAAAATGCCTTTTTATAAGCCTGCATGAATAGGAGGGTAGAAGTGTGCTTGAGTCCTCTTTTGGTGGATCGTTATGATATCAGCAATAAAATCGTCGTAGTAACAGATGTGCTGCGTGCGACTTCAGCCATGGTGGCGGGATTGGCAAGTGGCGTAACTGCTATTCGTCCTGTTGAAACCATAGAAGCCAGCGCTGAGTTGCGAGCACAGGGTTATTTGGCAGCGGCCGAAAGAGAAGGACAGGTTGTGGAAGGCTTCGAATTTGGAAATTCACCTGCTGCGTTTATGCGGCCTGACGTTAAAGGACGTAAAATTGCACTCACAACAACTAACGGTACGCGAGCCATTGCCTTGGTGGCCGATGCACCGCTTGTATTAATAGGAGCGTTTGTGAATTTGGAGGCGATCGTAAACTTCCTCAAAGGCCGCACTGAAGATGTTTTGGTGCTTTGCTCGGGTTGGAAAGGTAATTTTAATTTAGAAGATAGTTTGTTTGCAGGAGCCGTGGTTGCGGGTCTCCGCGCCGTAGATGTAACCCATTGTGATGCTGGTATGGCCACGGCTATGCTTTATGATCAGCTGGCATCAGATTTATTCGGCGCCATCCAACAATCTTCACATTACCAACGCTTGGCCAAAATGGGTATCGAGGAAGACATCCGTTTTTGTATGCAAAGAAATTTGTTTTCGGTGGTGCCAATGTTGCGCAACGGCGAAATAGTGCTCTAAAGGGTTAGGAGAGGTTCGTTAGGATTTTGGCAAGTGAAATGGACTTGCTATCTTGTCCACCAACCTAAATCCTAAACCCATGGAACAAAGTAACCTTACTGCCTTGTTTTTGCCGCTTGCCCTCGGCATCATCATGCTGGGCATGGGCATGACCCTCACCATAGCAGACTTTAAACGCGTATTTGTTTACCCTAAGGCTGTGTTGCTGGGATTAGGCAATCAGTTGCTTTTGCTCCCCTTGATAGGTTTTTTATTGGCCTCTGGCTTTAACTTGAAGCCGGAATTAGCGGTAGGGATCATGTTATTGGCTTTGTGTCCAGGCGGTGCCACCTCCAACATCATCTCGCATTTGGCGAAGGCAGATTTGGCTTTATCTATTTCCCTAACAGCCATCAGTTCAACAGTAACCAATTTTACCATTCCAATTTTCTTGAATCTCGCACTCTTTCATTTTATGGGCGGAGATGAAGCCGTTCAATTGCCATTGGGCAAAACCATGGTGCAGATTTTTATGGTAACGATTTTACCTGTATCCATCGGCATGTTGATTAAACAACGTTTGCCGCGTTTTACTGAGAAAAGCTTAAAGGGAGTCAACATCATGTCGGCCGTATTTTTTGTGTTGATATTGCTGCTAGCTATTTTGAAGGAACGTGCTAATATTGTGCCTTATTTTGTACAGGCGGGCGTGCCGGCTTTGGTATTGAACTTAGTAGCGCTGTTATTGGGATATGTAACGGGACTCGTTTTTGCGCTTAATTTCAAGCAGCGAGTTGCTATTTCTATCGAAACCGGGATTCAAAATGGCACGTTGGCTATTGGCATTGCCTTGAGTCCTGCTATCTTAAATAATACAGAAATCGCCATTCCTGCGGCGATTTATAGTTTGATGATGTTTATAACTGCTACTTTGGTGGTGCTGTGGTCACGCAGCAGAGCCGAATTGGATATCTGAGTTTTATTTTAGTTTGTTGTTTTGCTGGTGACGCAGCCGGTCGCGCTCGGTTTTTTTGGCTATGTTCTTGGCAAAAGCAGCAGTAAGGTCAACGCCTGTTTGGTTGGCTAAACAAATCAGTACCCACAGAACATCTGCCATCTCATCCCCTAAGTCACGGTTTTTATCACTTTCTTTGAAGGATTGTTCGCCATAAGTGCGCGACATGAGCCGCGCCAGTTCGCCCACTTCTTCCATTAAAATGGCGGTATTGGTGAGCTCGTTGAAATAACGCACGCCTACCGTTTTTATCCATTGGTCAACCAAGGCTTGGGCTTGCTTGAGACTGATTTCGGGATTGTTTTCCATACGTTTAGATTAATCCAAATTGTTCAAAATGATGATTCCAGTGGCGGTTGTGGAACTGCAGCCACTGTTCTTTGTTAAGCGGACCGAAAAAGGGGTGGATAGGTTTGTCAGCTGGATTGGCTTCGTAATGGGCGTCAAATTGTTTAATCATTTGCTCCAAGAGGTCGATGGCCACGGTGATGTTTTCGGTTTTTAAAGGCTTCAGAATGGCTGGCTCCTCGGTAAACTTGAGGTTTCGAGGAAAGGAGTCGTTGCTGTATAAAAAGTTGAGTCGCGTAGGAATTTTTTCGTCTGCTATGAGCTGGGGAAGGTAGACTTTGCCGTTCGACATGCGCATGCTTCCTGACAAATGCTCAATCATATGGTGCAGACTTAGGATGCCCCATTTTGCATGGCGATCGGTGGGTAAGCCTCGGAGCAAGGACAGCCTTTGAAATAAGTTATTCATGTCGTTGCGGAGGTTGAGGTGACTGAAAGTCTTCTAATTTAATGAGTTTCGGAGGTGTTTTGAAGTCAACTTCATGCTTAAAAAGCCCTTTTTTATCATAAAAACGCCAAATGTCGGCACGCATATCTTGACTGTAAGATCCGTCTTGTTTAAGATGCCCAAAACGGTTGTAAAAGGTTGCAGGTCCGTTTCGAATACCTTCTTCATAAAAAACAACTGACGCCAGTTTGCCGTTACGTCGATAATCATAATAATTACCTGTGTAAATCGCGAGCCAGTTTTGTTCAGGGCCAATGGCCATGTGCGCCATGTATTTGGCTTGCAGGTTTTGAAAGTCTTGGTCATAGTACACCATTGTACGCGCAAACCAGCGGTTTTTAGTGTAAGACCAGCAATAAATGGTGGATTTTACGGTGTCGGTGCTATCGCATAGAAACTCGGTGTCTTCAATGGCAATGGAGAGGATTTCGCCTTTGTAGATGGGCATGGGCATGATTTTATCTTGGCCCCAAGCGATGTTACTGAACAGCAGCAAAATCCACAGCACTTTCATACTAATTTTTTTTTTGGTGATTTTATAGAAACGTGCTTCTGGTTATTTCCTATTGATGTTAACCTGCATTTGCTGTTTCGTTGGCCTAATATACGAGCTTAAGCTTTGTTTTTCGAATCGATTATAATGGTAACCGGACCATCGTTGATCAGCTGCACTTGCATATCTGCTCCAAAAGTGCCGCATGCCACGGCTTTCCCCAACAAAACTGTCAACTGCCTTTTAAAGGCTTCGTAAAGGGGAATTGCTTGTTCGGGACGGGCGGCTTGTATAAAACTCGGCCTGTTGCCCTTTTTGGTGGCAGCATGGAGGGTAAACTGGCTAACTATAAGCAGCTCGCCGCCTATATCCTGTACCGACTTGTTCATCAAACCGTTTTCATCACTGAAAATACGCATTTGAACGAGTTTAGATGCCATCCACTCGATGTCTTCTGCAGTATCTGCGGCTTCAAAACCCACCAAAAGTAGGAGTCCTTCCCCAATTTGGCCTGCTACTTCGCCTGTTACGCGCACAGAAGCTTCGCTTACCCGCTGCGCTACCACTTTCAAGGCAAGCGATAGTAAACAGCCTCTTCCTCAAACATATCAGGAGCTTCGTCGAGGAAGCTGTGGAAACGGAGACTGTCGCCATCCAGCTGCCAATAATAGGCGTCGTGTTGGTTGGCACCACGAAAGAGCCAAATCACGTCCATAAAGGCGGGGTAGCTGTCGTAGCCGAGTATAAAGCGGTATTTGTTGTAGCTGCTGATGCCCCGCACAAAGCCTTTTTGGTCGAAAAGCAGCTTGCCTCCAAAAGGGCGTTCGGCACGGGCCGATTGCCAAGTACCGGCCAATAGTCCACCAACAATTTGCCGTTCTACGGCTGTGCCCGCGGTTTCGAGGTTTTTGGTGAGGCGGGTAAAGCGGTAAGTGACGTCATCGGCTATCAAAAGCATTTCTTTTTTGAAGGGATCATACTCAAATTCGAACTGATACTCGGTATTGTCGTCACAGCGTTTAAGGCTCAGTTTGTCAATTGTACGGGTATAGGTGCCCGTGCAGGCTTCGTTGTAGCCAAACACTATTTGCATGCTGCTGCCCACTTCATTGATAATTATTTCTGCCAGGGGCATCATTTTTTGCTGGCTATAAAAGGCGCTTTTATTGGTTTGGATGCTTTTGATGAAACCGCTATTCACCCAGTGCCCCGTGAGGGTGTCGCGCAGCTCGTCCACCACTTCGAGCAATTCTTCGATTGAATCGGTTTCTATGATTTCGGTTTCTATGGTCTCGGCTTCGGGTGCGTCTTCACAAGCGCTGAGCATCAAAAGGCCAGCAAAAACAAAAAGCAAGGGTATTTTGGCGTTTTGTAGGTTCATACGGTAGCTCTTAGTTAAATTGATCTTGATTGTGGAGTATGCTCAAATAGCTGCGGTAGCGTTCTGGTGAAATTTTTCCGGTTTCTACGGCGGCACGCACGCTGCACTGCGGCTCGTGGGTGTGTGTGCAGGTGTTGAACTTGCAGTCTTTGAGGTAAGCCCGCATTTCAGGAAAGTGGTGACTGAGCTCGTAGCCGTTAATATCGATGATGCCGAGCTCCTTGATGCCGGGCGTATCAATGATTTGGGTGTGCTCTGTGGCTTCGAACAGCTCTGCAAAGGTGGTGGTATGCTTGCCTTTTTGGGAATATTCGCTAATGATTCCGGTACGGAGCTGAAGCTCGGGGTAGAGGGCGTTGAGCAGACTGCTCTTGCCCACACCTGAAAAACCACTGATAAGGGTGGTTTTGCCACCAAGCCAGACGCGAATGCGGTCTAAACCTTCGCCATTTTGGGTAGAGCAATGGTCGAGCGGGTAGCCTGCTGGCTTGTAGATGTTCAGCATTTCATCGTAGACTTCGTGCGCATCGGGCCCCCAGAGGTCGGTTTTATTAAAAATTACCTTGCAAGGAATGCCATAGGCTTCGGCTGTGAGCAAAAAACGATCTATAAAACCGAGCGAAATGCGCGGTTGGAACAGGGTGACGAGCAACAGCGCCTGGTCGATGTTGGCCGCCAGCACATGGGTTTGTTTGCTGAGGTTGGTGGCCTTGCGGATGATGTAATTTCGACGTGGTAGCAGCTCAGTAATGACTGAACCATCGCGCTCGTCGTGGTCAAAAAGCACTTGATCGCCAACAGCTACGGGATTGGTCGCCTTGCTGCCTTGCAAACGCATTTTGCCACGCATCCGACAGTCGTAAAGGGCCCCATCGGCACCTTTAACAATGTACCAACTGCCGGTTGACTTAATTACTAATCCTTGCACAATGCGAATTACTCGGTTTTTTTGCTGTCGGCCACGATATACTGCGAGAAATCACGCGCATTTTTGATTTTTTCTTTCAAAAGCGCCAAATCTACCACTTCTTGCATGCGCTCCACGTAATGAAAGGTGAGGTCGCTTACATAGCCTGGCTTGATGTCCTCCACATCCTTGCGGTTTTGTGCACTCATGATGATGTTGGTGATTCCTGCACGTTTGGCAGCTAAAATTTTCTCCTTGATGCCACCCACGGGCAATACCTTGCCGCGTAAAGTAGCCTCGCCGGTCATGGCGAGTTTGTTGCGCACCTTGCGCTGCGTATAGGCCGAAATGATGCTCGTGAGCATGGTTACACCTGCAGAAGGGCCATCTTTTGGCGTAGCACCCTCTGGCACGTGAATGTGCAGGTCGGTGCAATCAAAAATGCGGTAGTCAATACCGAGGTCCTCGGCATGGCTCTTTACGTAAGCCAACGCGATGCTGGCCGATTCTTTCATCACTTCGCCTAGATTGCCAGTTACGTTGATACGGCCTTTACCGCGACTCAAACTGCTTTCTATAAAGAGGATGTCGCCTCCCACCGAAGTCCAGGCCAAACCCGTAACTACGCCGGCACTGTCGTTGCCTTCGTGCAGGTCTTGCTCAAAAACACGAGGACCCAAAATCTTCCGAGCCGCATCTTCATTCACATTTATATTGTAATCCTCTTCCAAGGCCTTGAGCTTGGCATACCCGCGCACCAAAGCGGCAATGCGCTTGTCGAGGGTACGCACGCCAGATTCACGTGTGTAGCCTTCAATGGCATGGCGGATTATTGGGGTTGAAAGCTTTAAATCTTTCTTTTCTAAACCATGGGCCTCTAGCTGCTTAGGAATGAGGTATTTTTTAGCGATTTCAATCTTTTCTTCGATGGTGTAACCGTTAATTTCGATCACTTCCATGCGGTCGAGTAGGGCAGGCTGTATGGTTTGCATGCTGTTAGCAGTGGCGATGAACAACACCTTGCTCAAGTCGTAGTCGAGCTCGAGGTAGTGGTCGAAGAAGGTGCTGTTTTGCTCAGGATCGAGTACTTCGAGCAGTGCGGAGGATACATCACCACGGTAATCGCTGCCTACTTTGTCGATTTCGTCGAGGGCCATCACCGGATTGCTGCTACCCGCTTTTTTGATGCTTTGGATGATGCGGCCAGGCATGGCACCAATGTAGGTTTTACGGTGACCACGAATGGTGGCTTCGTCGTGCACGCCGCCCAAACTCATACGCACATACTCCCGACCAACTGCTCGAGCAATACTTTTTCCGAGGGAGGTTTTGCCAACTCCAGGAGGACCGACCAGCAACAAAATCGGAGCTTTCATATTGGCCTTGAGCTTTAACACCGCCAGGTATTCCAAAATGCGGTCTTTTACTTTTTCTAAGCCGTAATGATCAGTATCGAGTATTTTTTTTGCTCGATTTAAATCGAAGCGATCCTTGCTGTACTGCTCCCAAGGCATTTCGAGCAATAACTCTACATAATTCAGTACCACGCTGTAATCGGCCGCGGCTGGATTCATACGCTGCAATTTGTCGAGCTCTTTTTGAAAATGCTCTTGCACAGGCTTGTTCCACTTCTTTTTTTTGCCACGTTCGCGCAGGTTTTGGACCTCCAAATCGGGGGTGGCTCCTCCCAATTCTTCCTGAATGGTTTTGAGCTGCTGGTGCAAAAAATATTCGCGCTGCTGTTTGTCTAAATCGACCTTTACCTTGCTTTGGATTTGGTTTTTGAGCTCCAACATCTGGAACTCCTTGGTGAGGTAGGTAAGCACCTCAGTGGCGCGTTCTTTTAGATTTTCGATTTCGAGCAAACGCTGCTTCTCCGCCACTTCAATGTTGAGGTTGCTGGCAATGAAATTGATCAGGAAAGCAGGGGTATCGATGTTTCTGAGGGCAATGGCAGCTTCACTCGGGATATTTGGTGACATCTGAATGATTTGCTGCGCCAAATCTTTCATCGAGCCAATCAAAGCTTCAAATTCCTTGTCGTTTTTACGCGATTTGATGTCTTTGCTGTGCGAAATTTTGGCCTTCAAATAAGGTTCAGAGGTAGTTAATTCCACAATGCGCATCCGCTGGCGGCCTTGTATAATAACGGTGGTATTGCCGTCTGGCATGCGCAGCATTTTCAGTATGCGCGCCACAGTGCCTATGGAATGCAAGTCTTCGAAGCCAGGATCTTCCACCGAAACATCTTTTTGCGAAACCACGCCAATGGTTTTACTCGAGCTGTTGGCGTCGCGGATGAGCTTGATGGATTTGTCGCGCCCTACAGTGATGGGAATAACCACACCTGGAAAAAGCACGGTGTTGCGAAGCGGTAATATTGGCAGTTCTTCGGGGAAATTGTCGCCTTTGTCGTCTTCACCCTCATCACCAACGGTCATGATCGGTATGAATTCGGCGTCGTCGTCGTAGCCCTGAAGCCCAAATATGTTGTCAGAAGGATAATTATCGTTCATAATGAGTAACAAAATAAGCAATGTGTCAGGATGTCAGTAAATAACACCCAACCATAGAACTCAAGAACGATGCCATGTGTCATAAATGACCGTCGCTCGTTTTGAGGACGCACGACTTTAAGATTTATTTTGAATGAGTTCTGAAAAAAGCCGGTACAAGGCGGCGTGTTCTGGCAGCTCAGCAACTTGCTGCAGCTGTTTTTGGATGGTGGGGAGGTCGCCGCGCCGGGCTGGGCCTGTTTGCCGCTCCCAAGGCGACTGCTCACTTTCGAATGCCTCAAGCTGAAAGCGCAGCATGGGCAACAACAAACGGTGGTCGAGCTGCTGTTTTTTAAGCAAGTCAAAACCTTGTGCTAGTAAAAAATTGCTAAAATTGGCAGTGGTTACGGCCGCGAGGTGGTAAGTTTCACGGCTTTTTTGGTCTGCCGAAAGGCATACATCCGACAAGCTTTGCCCAACTGCCAGGAGCACGGCTAAACTATTTTCATCGGCGGCATCGCAAAGGATAGGTATTTTTTTCCAATCGTATTGTAGCTCTTTGCGGATGCTTTGTAAGGGCCACACAATGCCGCGACGGGGATGGGTTTGAAGCCAAGCTATGTTCCCAGCACCCGCACAGTGAACGACTAATCGACTTTCACTTGGCGGTATTTGTGCCGCGATTTCCGGAACTACGGCATCGGGGAGTGCTATTATGCAAATGTCGGTAAGCGGCAAGTCCAGCAAGTCTGAAACAGCCAGCGCATCCAGTCTCCTCGCCAGCGCTTCTCGGTTCGACCGGTTGCGGCCCCACACCACGCTGATGCTAAAACCAGCGTGGTGCAAGGCTTCTCCTAATTGCCAAGCTACATGGCCAGTGCCACAAATCGTTATGTTAGGTTTGTTTTTCACGTGCTTCAATGCGCAAAGCCTCAAAATAGCGTTGCATAATCGACATGGTGAAACCAATTACTAAAATGATAGTGCCAATCCACAATACATTGATGAAAGGAAATTTGATAGCTTTCATAATGATGTATTCTTTAGGTCCGGGGTTAGCCTCGGCAATCATAAACTCTACGGTTTCAGTTTTGGGGTCGATTTTATTGAGACTAATTTTCAAACCTGCTTCCTCTGATGTGGCATCGTATCGGAATTCGGTGCCGTTTTGGATCGCATAAACCGGCTCGAGCTGGATGTCGCCATTAACGGTTTTAACCCGAATTTTGCCAGCAACGGCAACTTCCGCTCCAGCTACTTTTTCAGCCATTTCCGGCGTCATTTGCAAGCTCATGCCCTCCAAAATCAGGAGGTTTTCGGAAAGCATCAGCGTATCGCCTTTGCCTTTAAATTTAACAAGTTTGGCTTCCTGCCATTTCGGTTTGTCTTTGTAGGCGTCTTTATCAATAACCTGGGTTACGTGGGTATACAAATCGTGGAGCAGGAAATGTTTGGTATCAGGATTGGCAATCAAGCCCATTTTAGGATTGATTTGTGCATTCGGATACAGCATAAAGTCGTATTCAGTCTCGCCCTCGGCGTTCAACTTTTCGTAGAATACCTTGTAATAATGGTTAGGCGGCGCCACCGAATCTCCTATATAGGTTACTCGGTAGTTATTCATTTCCAAACCTTCGTTCTTCCACAACAACACATTTTCAAAGTTGGCCTTGGCATCAAAGGCTTCGCCATAGCTTACGCCTGATTGATTAATAGATACCACTTCTTTGTTGGCAGATGAAATAAGCACGCCCAGCATCATCAAAGCAAAACCAATGTGCGCCACGGAAGCACCGGCATTTTTAATTTTACTGAATTGTTTGACGAGCATACTGCCGTTGCCAGCTAAGGAGAACCAACTTGCAAAGAGGAGCAATACGTATGGCCAGGCATAAATTTTAAGCGGAATCAGGGTGCCGATGGTGAGTGCGATGGCCAGTACAATCGGTAGTATCAAGGAACGGTAAAAGTCCTTTGAGGCAGTTTTTCGATATTTTAGAAATTGCCCGATGGTTGTGAGCGACATGATTAATATCGCCATGGGTAGTTGCCAACGGTTGTAATGGGAAATGGGATCGGCAGGAGGTGCCATATTGGTGCCTAAAATCTTATTAAACACTGGAATAGAAGTGCTAACAAGAATCTGGAAGGCACTCAAGCTTAAAATCAATGTCCCCATGAATAGCCAAAACTCGCGGGTGTAGGTGCCTTCATCCTTGGGAGAACGGGGTAGCGATCTCCAACGGGCAATGAGTAAACCACCGCCAAGCAGCACAAAAGCAAGCAGGAACACCAAAAGTTGGCCCGACATGCCCAAATCGGTAAATGAATGCACCGAGCTTTCGCCCAAAATGCCCGAACGCGTGAGGAAGGTTGCGTACAAAATGAGCAAAAAGGTGATTATTACCAAAATGAATGTAGTCGGTAACGAATTGCCAGTCTTTTTATAAGCGTGCATAACGTGTATCGCTCCAATCATGGTTAGCCAAGGAATGAGGGCGGCATTTTCTACAGGATCCCAAGCCCAGTAGCCACCAAAGTTGAGTGACTCATAGGCCCAAGCAGCCCCCATGATGACGCCTGTACCCAGGATCATAACTCCAAAAAGCGTCCAAGGCAAAGCAGGCGTGAGCCAACTGCTGTACTCTTTCTTTAGCAAGCCGGCAATGGCAAAAGCGAAAGGCACGATGGTGCTGGCAAAACCAAGAAACAATACCGGCGGGTGAATGACCATCCAAGGGTTTTGTAAAAGAGGGTTCAGTCCATTGCCATCGGTAATAAAGCTAAGGTAGTCGGGATTCGAAAAAATGGGCGCTTCCATGGCCTCCCGTAGGAGAATGAACGGGCTGCTGCCCACTTTGTAGCCGAGCACGTACACCCCAAGTAACATCGAACTTAAGGCCACTTGCGCTAGCGATATTACCGCCATCACAGGCGATTCCCATTGCCGAGTGCTGTACATCAACACCCAGCCGATAACCATGTGCCAGAAGGTCCAGAGCAAAAAGCTACCTTCTTGTCCTTCCCAAAAAGCAGAAATAATGTATTTGGCAGGAAGGGCTCGCGAGGCGTGCGACCAAGCGTAGTTGTATTCGTATAAATGGTTGTAGATGATGTAAAAAAGCACCACGATGATGCTCAAAACACCCACACTGTGCAACCAAAAAGAGGTGCGACCTAGCTTTTTCCAGCTCACACTGCCTTCTGGTTTGTTAAAGGTGCTGGCGGCAAAGCTTATAAAAGCCAACACGGACGCTACAAAAGATAAAATTACTGCAGCATGGCCAAGGCGACCTGCCCAAATGTTTTCACCAATATATTCAATCATCTTATCCCTCCGAGATTGGTGCCGTGCCAGTGGCTTCGTATTCGTCTATTTGAATTTCGTCTTCGGTGTATTTCGAAGGACATTTGGTTAGGATTTTCTGAGCAGTGAATTGTTCTCCTTTCATCTGACCTACAATCACCACTTGCTCAGAGCGCTCAAAATCTTGCGGTTTGGTGCCGTAAAACACCACCTCGCTTACCTCTCCGTTGTTGTCTTGCAAATAAAATTTAAAAAGATTGGCATTTTGTTCGGGATCATAATGCATGTCCTCAACACGCGCTAAGGTACCCACTACGTGGTATTCACGTTCGGGATTGGCAGCAGCTATGCTAAAATTCTCGTAAGAACTGCTGTCTCCAACAGTGCTGATGATAACGCCGATAGCTACGGCTATGATTACAATGAGTAAAATATGCGTACGCTTCATGAGAGAGCTTTTTAATTTCGGTGCAAAGTTCGATAAAGAAACGATGCATGGGGCTTATATGTTTTGAATTTCGGTGAATTCCTGTTAGAAACGCATGGAGTACCACCTGCAGTTAATTGGGCAATGTCTCGATGGAGTAGCCCACCAAGAATGGGATAAAACATGCAGCCTTTTAAAATATACCTGTGTATTTTAAACCTTGCATTAGGTTAGTTGTCTTATTTCTTTGAATTTTTTATATGTGTCGAAGTTTTTACCTCCTTTTTGTATTTGTCGTTTTAAGTCTTGTTGCAGACGCTCAATACGTTGTAAAGGGTCTCGTTCAAGACGGCGTGGCTACGCTTGGGCTTCCAGGGGTGAATGTGGTGGCGCGCTCAAGATTTGACAGCACCTACCTTGTTGGTGCCACAACAAATGAATCCGGTGCTTTTGAGTTAAAGTTGAATCGACCAGGACCTTATGTGTTGAGATTGAGTTTTGTAGGCTACGTAACCCGAGTGGAGCGGATACGAGTGCCACAGGAAGTGACCGTACTTCAATTGCCTCCTTTTTTGCTACAAGACGATGTAAAAACCTTGGGTGAGGTCCGCATAGAAGGCTTGGAGCAACGGGTGGAGCAACGGGGCGATACCACTGAAATTCGTGCCGATGCTTTTAAGGTGAATCCCGATGCCGATGCGGAGCAATTGGTGCGTAAAATGCCCGGCATCACTGTAGAAAATGGTCAGGTGCAAGCCCAAGGCGAGCAAGTAAAAAGAGTGCTACTCGATGGGCAAGAGTTTTTTGGCGACGACGCGGTGATGGCTCTTAAAAATTTGCCAGCTGAAGTAGTGGATAAAATACAATTAATTGACCGACTCAGTGATCAGGCGCAATTCACTGGTTTTAACGACGGAAATACTGAAAAAACACTTAATATCATTACAAAATCGGGCTTAGACAATGCTAGATTCGGCAAGCTGTATGCGGGATATGGCTCCGATAACCGCTACATGGCTGGGGGTAATATCAATTTCTTTAAAGGTAGCAAGCGCATTTCCCTGATTGGCATGGCCAACAACATTAACCAACAGAATTTTAGCAGTCAAGATTTAGGAGGGCTCACAGGTAGCACCGGCGGTGGCGGCAGAAGAGGCGGCGGCAGACCGGGTGGTGGCCAAGAGCAGAATGCGAATTTTTTAACGGGTCAACAAGGGGGCATTAGTATTACCCAGGCGGTGGGCATCAATTACAGCGATAATTGGGGAAAGCAGGGCAAGATGAGCGCCAGTTATTTTGTAAATCAATCAGACAACGCCCAATCGAGCATTATTACGCGGCAGTTTTTTCTTAATGATGGCTTTGGGCAATTGTACAATGAACAAAATCTGAGCAGCACTGTCAATTTAAACAACCGATTCACGACGCGCATTGAATACAACATCGATACAAATAATGCCATCATTTTTACACCACGTGTAAGCTGGCAAGGTCGCAATCAACGTACTGCTTTTGATGGTTTTACAACTACTCGTGGTGGTGCGCCAATTAATAGTACCAGCAATGAGCAAGAAAGTGATAATCGTTCCTGGAATGTGAATGGAGATATCCAATATCGGCATCGCTTCCTTAAAAAAGGGCGCACGGTGTCTCTAAATGTAAATGGAGATTTAAATTCACAGCGAGGTTTACGCGATTTACGGGCCTTCAATGAGCAGTTTGGCAGCAATCCAGATTCAGTGCTAATTGATCAGGAAATAATCAACTCCTCCTACACGCAACGGTACCGGGCAGATTTAGTATTTACGGAAGCGCTTGGCGAAAAGGGCATGCTGGAATTCGGCTATGCCCCACAAATCCAGTACAACGCTTCTGATCAGTTAGCCAATAATTTTAACGGACTTACGGCTGCTTACGATTTACGCGATAGCAGCATCTCCAATCGCTTCGATAACAACGTTTTATCGCAGGCAGTTAGTACGCGTTACCGCTATGCCACCGAAAAATATGATTGGATGGTAGGTACCAGTTATCAGATTTCAAACATGCTGAGTGAGCAAAGTTTTCCAACAGATTTAGTTGTGAATCGTGCTTTTTACAATTGGTTACCAACGGCGATGCTGCGATTTAACCTTACTAAGTCAGCCAATGTTCGCTTGTTTTATCGCACCAACATTCAGCTTCCTAATTTAAGCCAGCTCCAAAATGTGGTAGATAATTCAAATACCTTACAACTGCGGGCCGGAAATCCTGAGTTAGTGCAGTCCTATACACACCGCATCGGTGGTAGGTACCGAGATGCTAAGGCCAGCAAAGGGAGTTCCTTCTTTGTTTATGGCTCCTTGTCGCTCATAAGTAATGAAATTTCGAATAGCACACTGATTACTTCTACGGATACGATTTTGCCGGGGGGGGTGTCTTTGGTGCGGGGTGCGCAGCTAATTAGGCCGTTGAACGTTGATGGGGCATATAATTTTAGATCGTTTGCCAGCTGGGGTTTCCCATTAAAGGTATTAAAAAGTAATTTGAACATCAATGCAGGCTATACCATTAACAACTTACCAAGTTTAATCAACGGGAATATTAACAATGCCCTTACGCATAATTTGAACAGTGGATTTACCTTAGGCAGCAACATCAGCAAGCAGCTTGATTTTACGGTGAATTATACGCTCAACTACAATACGGTAAGCAACAGTATTCAGCCACAGTTGAACAACGATTATTTTATTCATTCAGGCGGGGTGCGCTTTAATTGGATTCCAGTGCCGATGTTAGTACTGAGCGCCGATTTGATGTACAATGCATTTACAGGGTTGGAAGCTGGGTTTAACCAGCAGTTTACTTTGTTGAACATTGGCGGAGGGTATCGTTTTTTGAAGGACCGTCGTGGAGAGTTGCGGTTATCGGTATTTGACTTGTTGAAACAAAACAATAGTATAGTTCGGAATGTCACCGAAACCTATGTGGAGGATGTGCAAACGGAGGTATTACAGCAGTTTTTTATGCTAACTTTTACGTATAATATACGTCATTTCCGTAAGTAGTCCGCTCGTTAAGCTTGCCACTGACACATCAGACCGTTTGCTGGCGCGTGCTATTGAGATAGGTTAGTTGGTAGCGTTGAAGCTGGGATGGTAAATATTAAGTCAAGCGGTTAATGTGCCGAAGAAGTTGCCAAGTAACCATCCTTGCCCTCCCAACCCTTGGCTCTGCTTGCTGTTTCAGACAACAACCAGCTCCCTCACACTCGCCATTCAGTTAGGTTAGTTTGCAGCGTTGAAGCTGGCATGGCAAATGTTGGGGTAAGACAGCTTATCTGCCAAAGCACGCTCTGTATTTAAAAAAAAATCCCGCCCGATAACGAGCAGGATTTTCAACGGATTTACTTCTTTTAAGCCCCTGGCTTGGCTTCTTTACTTGCCTTGCGGGCGTCCCAAGCTTTTTTGGCGCCCAAACCAGCACCTGCGGCGAGTAGCAAGCTCAGGCCGCCATCGATGGGCACGGCGGCTGGATTTGAAGGGGGAGGAGGTTGTGCCAGGGCTACTTGACTCATTATTACAAGCGCTGCGAAGGCTAAACTGATGCGAAGGATCTTATTCATAGCTGTGTTTCCTTTTAAATTCGTTGCTTAGAAAATTACTTTTACTGTTTTTACGCCTATTTCATTTACCAATTGCACCAAATAAGTACCCTTGGCCAAGTTCGGACGAATGGCATTGCCATCTAATTCAAGCTGCTGGACGCTGTAAACAGTGCGTCCGCTGATGTCGAGGATGCGGAGGCTTTCGGCCCTTTCGGTGCCACGGATATAGAGGGCACCTGCATGTACATACATTTGAATTAAATCAAGGTTGCTTGAAGTCACTGAAGTTGCTAGCCCATTAAAATGTAAGCGGAAACGGTTAACCGCATCGTTGGCAGCAGCTGTGAAAGTCAATACCTGACCATCCACCAAATTAGCGAAGGTGCTATTTTTGGCGTCTTCGAGTTGTACGCTTACACCTGAAACCAATTGGCTAGCATCAAAAGTAAAGCTGTAATCACCTGCGCCGAAAGTTTCGACTTGCAAAGGTACCAACACAGGGGTGGCACCGATAACTGGCAAGGCATTGATGCTGTATTTTACGCCATTGTTGTCGGTGGTGTACAAATCGGGAGTTGCGTTGGCAAAATCTGACATGAACTCGGCATCATAGGCAGCATCGTGGGTTTCAGAGGCCATGGGGCGGAAACGGAGGACAGTTTCCATAGTGCTGTTGTTAGCTGTTTTGGTGATTTTTATCCGGTATAAATCGCCAATGATTTGGATGCGCTGGAAAGTGGGGGTTTGGTTGCTAATACGTGCAGCAGCAGGGTAAGCAATGCTGGGTGTGCCTGGATTTAAAGCCCTTACTATGAAACCTTGCAGGGGAGCGATGTACCGGCTGCCCCCATTGGCAGAAACACCTCCTATGTAAGAAGCCCAAGCGCCGCCACCTTCCGCAACGTCATCTTTTACCCAAACCCACACAGCATTTTGCATGTCTACAGTGGTTAATGCCTCCCAATCGATGGTGCTAGGGAAGGGGTTGCCTGCAAAATTCCAACGATTGTTCGCGTTGCCCATGCTCACTGCAGACACATCGCTTAATTGGAGCGCACCTGTAAAGCTGAGGGTATTAATGGCATTGGTCCAAACCCCATAGCCAATGGCTTGCGACCAAGTAGCAGTGCGGTCGTTGATGCCAGTATAGGCGTTGGCTCCTTCGTTGTAACCTACCAACGTATTGTTGGCTGTTGGTAGATTACCTACAGTGTTGATGACCGGATTGCTGCTCATAGGATGGCTCACGAAGCGGAAACCGTTGTTGTTGGCAGATGCCCGAGGTAAAAAGCGCGCTGCAGTTACGCTGCCATTGATGCTGGCGTTGGTGCCGCCAACTACTGTAGCTGTTGCCGTGGCTGATGTAGAATTTAAGTGTAAAAATCCGGCGGTGTTTATTATACCATTGGTGAGCACCACTTGGTTGCTGATGTTTAATTTGTTACTTAGAGTTACTTCTCCTGAGCTGGTACGGTTTAAAGTGAGGTTAGCGAGCAGGTTGGTCGTACCGTCGGTAGTTTGATCGAAGCTCAGGCTACCGGCATTGCCAGTGCCATTGAGTACTAAGTCGCCACCGTTGCTTCGGATGCTGCCTGTTCCGCCGTAAGTACCGGCCAAAGTAAGGGCATTGTCTGCGATGTTGAGGGTTCCGTTGTTTTGAAGGGTTCCGTTTACGGTGAGGTCTTGACCAGCATCTAAGGTTGCGGTAAAACCGTTATCGATGGTGAGGTTGTTGGCTGTAAAGCCGGCGGAAATGGCGATGTTACCGCTCATTATTGCGTTTTTAGTGGCATCAGGCGTTCCATTACTCCAAGCTGAACCGTTCCAAGTTGTAATTTCGAAAGCACGTGGTGAATAAAAAAAGTTATCAACCAGTACACGTTCACCATTATTCCTTAAGATTTCAATCAAGATATTGTTGAATGGGCTGTTGATGGTACCACTGAAGGTCTTCCAATTTGAAGTGCCATCTAGTGCCGCATTGTTGATAGTTGCGGCCGTTGTGTAGCTGCTACCACCGTTTACAGAATAGTGCAAAGTGTAATCTGGGTCTGGCGTAGCATCCCATCTTCTGATGTCGAAGGAGAAGGTATTTACGCCTCCGGAACTAATAGTCGTTACTAACTTGCTGCCTACAGCATCTTGAAGTCTGAAAGAATAAGTTCCCAATGCACCAGCAAAGGCATCCTGAGCAGAAGTTGTATTTCTGATAACCTGAGTGCCTTGTAGTGTTGCAACGCCATCTGTATAGCTGTGATTGGCATAGGAGGTGAAAGCTGCTGATCCTTGCGCCCATTTACCAGCATCATCTGCATTAACGGCAACAATATTAGCGGGAGTTGCATTCACTTCCGACCCAGCGCTCCAAGTTGCGCCATTTCTGGTAAAAATTCTTACGAAATAGGGGGTGCCGTTGGTTAATCCGGTAATGGTTTGGCTTGAAGTACTTCCTTTATATACCACTTTGCCGCCATCAAAAGGAGTGCCTGCACCAGCAAAATCGAGAGCGGCAGTGTAGGCCGAACCATCGCCTGTAGGCGTGCCGGCGATGGTGCTGCTGGCTTTAGCAATAATCATTATTTCACCGTAGCAGGCTGTGGGATTGGTCCAGCTGATGGTGATGCTTTGATTGGCAATGTTGGTGGCCAAGGCGGTGCTGTTGTTGGGTGTAGTCTCGGTGAAGCTGTGGGTGCCTGATGCACTCGCGCTGCCAGACGCACTCGCTGTGGTTGTAAAATTGGCGGTGGTTAGGGCATCCACGCCAATAGTTGCGGCGGGCACGACAACACAGCTAACATCTACAGTAACGAAGAGGTAAGATGTATTGCCGCTTAATAACGCTTGATTGAAGCCTGAGAAAGCTTGAACCCCTGCAAGAGTGGGGGCAGCGATGGTGGTTAGTAAAACGTCTGAAACAGCATCGAAAGCAGCATCAGTAGAATACCAAGCCTTGAGGTTGCTCACCCCATTGGCAGCATAGTTGCCGGTCGTAGTGATGTCGATGGTTGTTAGAGCCGTATTAGCTGCGGTGATGGCTAAATCAAAGCGATAAATCAGGTTGTTGGTGGTGTTTTGATCGAAAGTGCTGGCAACTACCGCAGGGCTAGGTGAACTCAATACCAGCGTGGGAGTAACAGATTGAATGGTTTGTGCATTGCCATCAGCGATGGAGCCAGAACTACTTCCGGAGCCAAACGTAAGGATATGCGTAGCAGCGAACAGGGTGTTTCCTGCTGCTGCACTGGCGGCCACATCCACCGTAATCCAAAAATAACCCGTGGCATTTTCAAGTATGGTTTGCGACAAACTTGTAAAAGTAACCGTACCAGAAGTGGCAACACCAGTGCCGATGGTGGCCAGATTAGAAGCAGCTCCGAAATTATCAGCACTGTTGTACCAAAGTCTGTAATTGCTTAAATCACTGGCAGCGCTGTAAGTGCCAGCAGAAACGAAAGACACTTGGTTGAGCAGCGCATCAGCATCGGCTACTGCCGCACGGAAGGCTGAAAGGATGTGGTTGGCGGCGCCTCGGTTCACATTTGCCGCCGAAACTTGTGCTGGAGAGCTCAAGGTGACGGAGGGGTTTAAGGAGCTTGAAACGGTTCCATTTACCGTGATATCGTTACCAATGCCATCGCCCGGACCTCCTGATCCAACTGCAGTTTCTGCGTAAGAATAAAGCCTGTACGAGACAGCAGCGCTAGAATTGGTTTGGTTTATTGTAAAGGTGAAGGTCTGGGTAGTTGTATTATCAATTACAGCCTTTTCTCCGTCGAGGTCAGTCGCGTAAGCGTCTACAGAACTTCTTAAGGCCAAAGCTGAATTACCAGCACTAGATCTTTGAAGCTGAATGTCAATGGTGCTGACCGAAAATTGGTTGCTGCCATTTGGCGTAATTGTGAATTCCATGTAGTTGTTACCACTAACCGCGTTGGCAATGGAAACAATTGCCCACGATGTTGCGTTGAATCGGCCACCGTTATTACTAGCAGTGAGTCCTGCGCCTCTGCTGATGGTAGAGGTGTTTAGTCCTGCGTTATTGAAATTCGAGTTGGCTGTAGCTTCATTACCGGCTAAGCCAGAGAATTCAAAAGTCAAAATTTGACCATTAATTGCTCCAAATCCGCCAAAAAGCAATAACAAGGTAAGGAGTGATTTTTTGAAAGACTGTAAAACGTTCGTTTTCATAATTGAGGTTTCATTTAGATTGGTCAAAGGTGGTCCAAACTTATTTTGGTTCTAATCCAAGCAGGTTATCGAATCTTTAATTAATTATTGCGTTCATCCGCTAGATAGCAACAAACTCTAAAAAGCCTCTTTCAGGCCTCAAACGACAATAATGAGCACATTTAGAGCATAACCAAAGTGGAACAACTGGCTTTTATCTCACTACTTGCAATCATCCGGATGAGCATATTAATGATTTTCATGTTGGTGTCACTAAAGATAAGTTGCCGATTATTATGCTCAATAAATTGCCCGCAATTATGAAAAGAGTTGCGCAATTTGTTGAACTATGCTACTTTATTGGACGGCCAACGCATAAAAAAAGAGGCCTGTAACGGCCTCTCAAGATGATTGATAAATTTGTAATGCATTTATGCATTGTGAATCTTTACCACATCCCCGTCTTCAAAAACTTACCTAAACGATCGCCACTTTTGGCAGGAGCCGTAATTTTGGGAGTGTGCATGGTTGGGGGAGCGGCGTCAGTAGCGTTTGCGGCTGTATTAGCAACAGGAGCTAATTCCTCCGCTTCCACCACCTTATTTAAAACCGGTGCTGGTGCTACTGGGCGGACCATGGGCGAGGGTTTTACGGCAGGAGGTGTGGGAGCACTATTTTCGGAAGGCATTTCACGGCTGATTTCTGAGCGATCGGTTTCAGGTGCAGGCGTACTACTGGCTTTGGCAAAACTTACAATCGTAGTAGCATTGCCTAAGTCGATGCCAATGGCTGCCGAAGCATCACCATTATTGAGCTGTATGCTGTTGATACAATAGCCAATAGTGGCCATACCGGCAGGGTCTTGCGGTACTATGACTTCCACTACATCTTGAAATTCTTGGTTGAACTGGGCTAGTAAGTCTTCGTAATATGCGCCGCCTCCTACAAGGTAAAGCTTATCGGCCCGCTGAAAGTCGGCATCCTGGAAAGCCTTGCGCAGGGCAGGGGAAATAACATCCTGGTAGTATTGTTGCAAAACACGCTCACGGGTC